>OKSB01000165.1_pt1 | contig 69576 bp, 60 predicted proteins | sample 1601171 | NCBI WGS metagenome assembly OKSB01 (sample SAMEA3541496, study PRJEB24748) | human gut metagenome | biome: human gut; feature: human-associated habitat; material: faeces | place: China | collected 2012 | reverse complement strand
TTTATAAAGACGCTGCGTCAAAGCAGATTCTGCTTTGACGCAGCGTCTTTTTTTGTACTTGCTTGACGCAATTCTTTAAAATAAACAGACAATTCCGCAGAGAAAAAACATTCTTTGTGTGTTTTTTCTCTTTTATTTGAAAGAAGTTTATTATATAATATGTGTAAGGACAAACGGCGCAGAGCACCGAGTCCGTAAAACTGCGAGGCTGAGATGAAAAAAGAAAAAACGCCGACCACCAATGCCATGCGGCTTCTTGAAAAAGCGCATATCCCCTTTGAAACGGGTACTTACGAATACGATGAAAGCGACCTAAGCGGCGCACATGCCGCAGAAGTGCTCGGGATAGACCCCGATATCATGTTCAAGACTCTTGTGACCCGCGGAGAGCGTATGGGGATCCTCGTTTTCTGTATTCCCGTGTGCGCGGAGCTTGATCTCAAGAAATGTGCGGCATCGTCCGGCGACAAGCGCGTCGAGCTTATCCATGTGAAGGAGCTTGTTTCGCTGACCGGGTATGTGCGCGGCGGATGCTCACCTGTGGGAATGAAGAAAGCGTATCCCGCGTTTATAGACGTCAGCGCAAAAAATCACGAGCGGATTTACGTCAGTGCCGGCATGCGCGGCGTTCAGCTTATTCTTTCACCCGAAGACCTCGCCGGTTTTATAAAAGCAAAATTCTGCGATCTTGTACAGTAAGTTCGCGGCAAAAGGAAAGGAAGGAAAAATGAAAAGCTCAAAAAATCTTCGCTGCGGCGTTGCCGCCGCCATGTTCGCCGCACTGACGTGCGTGCTGACGATGTTTATCAAGATTCCGATAATGGGCGGACAGGGATATATCCATCCCGGCGATATGGCGATATACCTTGCGGCAAGCATTCTTCCTCTTCCGTTCGCCGCTGCAGGCGCGGCAATCGGCGGAGCACTTGCCGATATTCTCGGCGGTGCTGCCGTCTGGGCACCGTGGACTCTCTTCATAAAGGCTGCTCTTACGGTATTCTTTACCCGTAAGAAGAGCACCGTCGTATGCGGAAGAAATATTGCGGCATGTGCGGCGGCTGCGGTCGTAACCGTCGGCGGATATTATGTCGCCGAAGGCTTTATCTACGGAAGCTGGACAACACCTCTGCTTTCCGTTCCGTGGAATGCGGCACAGGCTGTTTCTTCCGCGGCAATATACATCGCTCTCGGATTCGCATTTGACAGACTCCGCCTGAAAAACCGTCTTGCACTCGAAAAATAAGACAGACAGGAACGCACGGGGATTTTTCTCCGTGTGTTCTTCAATATAAAAGAAAGGGAAACCGCACCTTGCGGTATATCTGAAATCATGTCGGAACTTTCAAAATACGAAGCTCAGGCTTATGAAGCCGCCGGCGAGATAATACGGATCGCAAAGCCGAAGCCCGGGTCGCTCTTCGTCGTCGGCTGCTCGACGAGCGAGATACTCGGCTCGAATCCAGGAACGAACAGCGCTCCCGATATCGGCAGAAGCGCGTGCCTCGGAGTGCTCCGCGCGTGCCGCGAAAACTCTCTTTACCTCTGCGCGCAGTGCTGCGAGCACCTGAACCGCGCTGTTGTTCTCGAACGCGAGGCAGCCGAAAAATATATGCTTGACGAGGTCAACGCAGTGCCCCGGCCCAAGGCGGGAGGCAGCTTCCCGACCGCGCTCTGGGGCGAGCTTTCCGAACCGTGTACGGTTGAACACGTCAGAGCGCATCTCGGACTCGATATCGGCTCGGTCATGATCGGTATGCAGCTTCGCGAGGTTGCCGTTCCTGTAAGACTTGAGCATAACATGATCGGCGAAGCACTTGTAACGGCGGCACGCACAAGACCGAAGTTTATCGGCGGAGAGCGTGCGGTTTACGATCCTTCGAGAAAGTAAGGTGAGCGCGTGCCTTCTACTATGATACACCTTCTCTGCGCGGCGGATTACGCGCCGGAAATGGATCCGGTGTTCTGCGTCGGCTGCATCGCACCGGACTGCATTGACGTGCGCGAATTCAAGGACCATACGCATTTCCGTGATATCCCTACGGCGGCGCGCCCCGCGGCTCTGCGCGATTTTGCACGGGGGCTTGACCTTTCCGACCCGTTTCTGCTCGGAACCGTGTTCCATCTTTTTGCCGATTACACATGGGATGTCGGACCTCAGAAAATGCACAGGGATTCATATACGGGAGAAGATTGGTTTCACGATTACAGGCGTGAGATAACCCTTGCCGGACGCGAGATATACCGCACCAATCCGTGGTGCGGGCGCATCCTCGATGAAATGGTGTCTCTGCCGGAGAGCGCGTATTTCTCGATGCCGGAGTATCCCGCGCCGGAGATAAAGCGCTTCCTCCTTCACGCACGGGACAGCGCCTCGGCGGAGGGCGAGGCGGGCTCTGCATTCTTTACCCGCGATCTCTTTGAAAAATACGCGCGCAACACCTCGGATGAGTTTGCGCGGTTTCTTGAAGAGCTCGGACGCGAAGGGGAATCGTGATATGAAAACACTGTACATATCGGATCTTGACGGCACTCTTCTTTCCTCCGACGCATTGCTGTCGGAAAAATCGCGGGAAGCGCTTCGGCATTTCTCCTCCCGCGGGATTCTCATAAGCGCCGCCACCGCAAGAACGGCTGCCACGGTATCGCATATACTTGCGGATACGGGATTGACCGTCCCCGTTATACTGATGAACGGCGTGTGCACGTTCGATCTCTCGGAAAAACGCTATGTTGAGATAAACGCGATGTCGGAGTGCGCGAAGAAAAAGCTTTTCGACGCGGTTTCGGGAACGTCGGGCTTCCTTTATACGATTGACGGAGGGCGGCTTTCGACCTTTTACGAGCGCACGGATACGCCTCACTCGAGACAGTTCCGCGTCGAGCGCGAGGAGAAGTACGGCAAGGTCTTTACCCGTACCGACGGCTTCGGCGACTGCCTCGGACGGTGCGCGGTGTACTTTTCGCTTGCGGGGTATTACGATGAGCTTTCATCCGTTTACGATGAGCTTTCGCGCGAAAGCGAGCTTCATATCGAGTTTTACCGCGACATTTACAACACCGATTTTTGGTATCTCGAGGCGTGCGCCGCGGGAGTGTCAAAGTACGCTGCCGCTTCTTCGCTTAAAAAGCGGATCGGAGCCGATCGCATGATAGGCTTCGGCGACAATCTGAACGATATTTCTCTTTTTGAAGCCTGCGACGAATGCTACGCCGTCTCAAATGCGAAGGACGAGGTGATCCGCCGTGCGGACGGCGTGATCGGAGCGAATACCGCGGATTCCGTGGTGAGCTTCATCGCCGAACGCGAAAATATCACCCTGTAAATTCAGCGGGAATTCCGTCGTCGGTATTTTGCGGAAAACATCCGGAAATGATCGCTCGGGCGGAGTCGGACAAAATGTGCCGGCTTCGCCTTTTTATTTTTCACGGCAGCTTCGTCCGATGAAAATAAATCCGCCGAGGAAGCGGGTATTTTCGCTTGTTCGCTTGACTTTTCGGGCGTATGACAATATAATAATATGGATAGAATATTATTTTATTTCGGAGGGATGATTATCGTGTCGGAAGAAAACAAACGCGGCGGAATATCCGTTCAGATGGAGCATATATTCCCCGTGATAAAGAAATGGCTTTATTCGGAAAAGGAGATATTTCTTCGTGAGATCGTGTCCAATGCGTGCGACGCGGCTACAAAGCTGAAAAGACTTTATTCTCTCGGCGAAGCAAAGGATACGGATATCGAATCACTGAAAATAAAGGTTGTACTCGACAGTGAGCAGAAGACGATCACCGTGTCCGATAACGGAATCGGAATGGACGAGGAGGAGCTCAGAAAATACCTCTGCCAGATAGCACTGTCGGGAGCGCTCGACTTTATCGAGAAATACGAGGGCAAGGAGGGCGACGATCCTTCGGGCGACGGCATAATCGGTCACTTCGGTCTCGGCTTCTATTCGTCGTTCATGGTGAGCGACACCGTTGATGTGTATACACGTTCGTATACGGGCGCGCCCGCCGTCAAGTGGACATGCTCTTCCGACGGCGAGTGGGAGATATTCACCGACTGCAGCGCCGAGGATGAGCTTTTTGACGAGCGCGGCACGGCGGTTGTCATGCATATTTCCGAGGAGGGTGAGGAATACCTGTCGGCTTATAAGCTGAAAGAGATCCTCGGCAAGTACTGCTCGTTCATGCCCGTGCCGATCTTCTTCGAGGAGATCACGGACGGCGACGAAAAGGACGAAAAGAAGGAGGGCGAGGAAGAAAAGCCGATCAACGATACGAATCCGCTTTGGCTCCGTCAGCCTTCGGAATGTACCGAAGAGGATTACAGCGAGTTCTATAAAAAGGTGTTCGCCGACTACCGCGAGCCGCTTTTCCACATTCACCTCCGCGCCGACTACCCGCTCAACTTCAAGGGAATCCTCTATTTCCCGAAGATAAAGAGCGAATTCGAGAGCATCGAGGGACAGGTGAAGCTCTATTACAATCAGGTATTCGTTGCGGACAACATAAAGGAAGTAATACCCGAATATCTGCTGATGCTCCGCGGCGTTCTCGACTGCCCCGCGCTTCCTCTGAACGTTTCGAGAAGCTATCTCCAGAACAGCGGATATGTGACGAAGATAGCAGCCCATATTACGAAAAAGGTTGCGGATAAGCTGAATTCGATGTTCACGACCGAGAGGGAAAAGTATGAGAAGCTTTGGGACGACATTAAGACCTTTGTCAAATATGCGTCGATCCGCGACCGCAAATTCTATGACCGCGTGAAGGGTTCGATCCTTTACGAAAAGTCGGACGGAACCTACGTTACGCTTGACGAATACCTCGACGGCTCGAAGGAAACCAACGAAAACAAGGTATACTATACGACGGACAAGGCATCGCAGAGCGCGTATATCTCCATGTTTGCCGCACAGGGCATAGACGTGGTAGTGCTTCCGAACATGCTTGATACGCAGTTTGCACAGACCGTCGAGGGCGACCGCGAGGGCGTCAAATTCCTTCGCGTGGACGCGGAGGTTGCGTCCGCGCTTTCCGATGAGGATTCCGAAGAGATCGAGTCCGTTGCAAAGCTTTTTCGCGACCTCGGCGGCGAAAAGCTGAAGGTGGAATTCAAGAAGTTGAAGGATACCGCGACTCCCGCCGTTCTCAACGTGTCCGAGGAGAGCCGCCGCATGGAGGATATGATGAAGATGTATGCGATGTCGGCGGGCGAGGCAATGCCCGACGCACTGCTTGATTCCACGCTGATCGTCAATACATCGTGCCCGATAATAACAAAGCTCTCCGCCGATACGGATGAGACTCACGCAAAGCGCATCGCAAAGCAGATATACGCCCTTGCAAAGCTCAGCCAGAGAAAACTGAGCGCGGATGAACTGAGTGAATTCCTGAGCGACAGCTACTCTCTGCTCGGCGAACTCTGATACGGCAAAAAAATAAAATGATAAAGGAAAAATCACATGGAAGCATACGTTACCGAATTCAATAAATGGATGGCAGCCCCCGAGGTTTCGGACAAAGTCAAAAGCGAGCTTGTCGCTCTCACCGAGGACGAAAAGAAGGAGCGCTTTGCCGGATACATGACCTTCGGTACCGCGGGACTCCGTGCTAAAATGGGCGCCGGTTGCGCGTTCATGAACGAGTATACCGTGGCTCACGCAACGGAAGGACTTGCGCGCCTTATTCTCGCGGAAAATGCGGCGGATCGCGGAGTTGCGATCGCATATGACAGCCGCATAAGCAGCGACGCTTTTGCGCGCCGCAGCGCCGAGGTTCTCTCGGCATCGGGGATCAAGGTATACATCTTCCCGTCTCTCCGCCCGACCCCCGTGCTTTCCTATGCGGTGCTCAAGCTCGGCTGCATCGCGGGAATAAACATCACCGCTTCTCACAATCCTTCGGCATACAACGGATATAAGGCGTATTGGGAGGACGGAGCACAGCTTCCGCCCGATCACGCAAAGCGCGTTTCGGACGCAATGGACAGCATCGATATCTTCAAGGACGTTCCTGCTCCCGAAAAGGCGGACAAATCGAAGATAATCACGGTCAGCGACCTGATCGACGAGCCTTATATGGAGTGCGTGCTTGAACAGAGGGTAAATCCCGACGCAATAAAGGCGGTCGCAGACGATCTCCGAATCGTATACACTCCTCTTCACGGAGCGGGCGCGGTTATGGTTCCCGAGGTGCTCAGACGTGCGGGAGTAAAGAATCTCTACACCGTGGACGAGCAGATGGCACCCGACGGATCGTTCCCGACCGTTTATTATCCCAATCCGGAATTTCCCGGGGCGTTCAAGCTTGGCATAGAGCTTGCCGAAAAGGTTTCCTCCGAGCTTGTCGTCGCAACCGATCCCGATTGCGACCGCGTCGGAGTAATGGCGAAGGGCAAGGACGGAGAATTCCACACCGTTACCGGAAATCAGATGGGCGCGCTTCTTCTCGATTATATTATCACCGCATATGAGAAGGAAGGAAAGCTTCCGTCCGATGCCTACGCGGTAAAATCGGTGGTTTCCGCAAACCTTGCCGAAAAGATCGCCGATGCGCACGGCGTGAAATTTTATAATGTACTCACCGGATTCAAATTTATCGGAGAGGTCATAAAGGAGCACCTTGCAGCAGGGCACGGTACGTTCCTCCTCGGATTTGAGGAGAGCTACGGATACCTGAAGGGAACGTATGCCCGCGATAAGGATGCTGTCGTGGCGTCCATACTGATATGCGAAATGGCGGCGTTCTACAAGGCGAAAAACATGACCCTCATCGATGCGCTTGATGAGCTGTTCGAGAGATACGGCTACTTCGGCGAGAGAGTCAAGAACATTCAGATAACCGGACTTGATGCCGCCGGACAGATGGCGAAGATCATGAAGGGACTCCGTGAAAACTCCCCAGCTTCGCTCGGCGGCGTGAAGGTCGCCGAAACGCGCGACTATCTCGATTCCACGGTCAGACGTTCCGACGGAAGCGTCGGCGAGACGGGACTTCCCAAGACCAATATGCTTTATTACGTTCTCGAAAACGGAGACGTCTATATCGTCCGTCCGTCGGGCACGGAGCCTAAGATAAAGGTCTACATTCTTTCGCAGGCGAAGACGCGCGAGGCGCTCGGCGCTCAGCTTGACGCTCTCGACCGCGAAGCGGATGCAATGTTTTCAAAGCAATAAAAATGTTTACGGCGGTGCAGTAACGTTTCGGTGACGTTTTCGGCGCCGCCGAAAACTGTCGTGCAAAAGTGTAATTTCCGACGGTAAAGGAGGCGGCAGAGTGAAAATTGAATTTCCCGAATATGTCCTTCGCATTCTCGGCGCGTATGAAAACGCGGGATACGAAGCCTACGCGGTCGGCGGGTGCGTGAGAGATTCGCTTCTCGGACGCACACCGCATGATTGGGATATCGCGTCGTCTGCCCGCCCGGAGGAGACGATGCGGATCATGGCCCCGCCTGATTTTTCGGTGAAAGCGCTGTCCGGACTGAAGCACGGCACCGTTACGGTAGTCGTGAAAAACGGCGACGAAAGCGCCGCCTCCTGCGAGGTAACGGCGTTTCGACGCGACGGGAAATATACCGATATGCGCAGACCCGACGAGGTGACGTTCACCGGAAGCCTCGGCGACGATCTTGCAAGACGGGATTTCACGGTAAACGCAATGGCGGCGCGCCCGGGAGAAATATGCGATCCGTACCGTGGCGAGGACGACCTTCGTGATAAGCTGATCCGCGCGGTCGGCGTACCCGACGAACGCTTTTCCGAGGATGCGCTCAGAATCCTGCGCGCACTTCGCTTCAGCGCCGTGCTCGGATTCACGATAGAAAGCGAGACTGCCGGGGCGATGCATCGGTGTGCCGGACTTCTGAAGACCGTTTCGGTCGAGCGAATCAGCTCGGAGATTTACGCGATACTCGCGTCCGACTTTCCGGAAAAGGTGATCCCGGAATTTTCCGATGTCATTGCCGCCGCTTTGCCGGAGCCTTTGACGTGTCCCGACCTTTCCGCGATGCTTCTCTCGTCATGCCCCGACGTGCGCTTTGCACTGATCTTCGGCGCTTCGTCCGCCGATGCCGCACGGCTTCTCAAAATGCCGACGAAGTTCGCAAGCAAGGTTTCGCACATTGCCGCGACCGAATCCATTCCCGAAAGCAGGGCAGAAAAGTGCCGCCTGATACGCGAATGCCGCAGCTTTTACGGCGAATGTCTTGAATATGCGGGGATAATCACGGGCGAGCGGCAGCGCGCGCAGCGCGTGTCCCGTGAGCTTGCCGAAATCGAGGCTTCGGGAGAGTGCGTCTCTCTTTCTGACCTCGCCGTCGGCGGGCGAGATCTGACCGCACTCGGCATGGAAGGAAGAGCTGTCGGCAAAACGCTTTCCTTCCTTCTTGATTCGGTTTGCTCGGGAATCTTGCCGAACACACGCGAGGTCCTGCTCGCGGCAGCACTAATCTATATCTCAAACGGAGTATCCGATGTTTTCAAATAAAGCGTTAAAAAGTCTTTTGATACCGCTCATAATCGAGCAGTTTCTCGCAATATCCCTCGGAATAGCGGATACGATGATGGTCTCCACCGTCGGCGAGAGCGCCGTGTCGGGCGTCTCTCTTGTAGATATGCTCAACGTGCTTATAATAGACATATTCGCGGGTCTTGCCTCCGGCGGCGCGGTCGTCGCAAGCCAATTTATCGGCGCGAAAAACAGGCGCGGAAGCGAGCGCTCCTCGGGACAGCTTATACTCATAGCGGCGATCTCCGGGATTGCAGTGAGCGCGGCAGTACTTCTCCTTCGACGACCGCTTCTCCGTCTGCTGTTCCGCTCGGTAGAGGACGAGGTAATGGCAAGCGCACTTACATATTTCACCGTAACCGCGCTTTCGTTCCCGTTTATCTCTGTTTACAACGCGGCGGCGGCGCTGTTTCGCTCGATGGGGAACAGCCGCATTTCAATGATTTCGTCGCTTGTTATAAACATTATAAATATAATAGGCAACTCGATTTTTATTTTCGGCTTCGGCATGGGCGTCGCGGGCGCGGCGCTGTCCACTCTGCTCTCGAGATTCTGCGCGATGGCGTTTCTTCTTGTCCGCCTTTCCGTAAAGGATTCAGAACTTAGGCTCAGACTTCGCAACATGATCCCGGATCTTTCCGTCATCAGGAAAATACTCTACATAGGCTTGCCGTCCTGCTTTGAAAACAGCCTCTTCCAGCTCGGGCGTATCCTCGTGGTCATAATCATAACGGGCTTCGGCACCGCGCAGATCGCGGCAAATGCGATAGCGAACAATCTCGATTCCTTCGGATGCATCCCCGGAAAGGGACTTCAGCTTGCCGTGATCACCGTCGTCGGTCAGTGCGTGGGAGCACAGATGAAGGACGAAGCGTATTTCTACGCAAGGAAGCTGATGAAGATCGCATACGCGCTGACCGCGGTTGCAAACATACTTGTTATGGCGACGCTTCCGCTCACCGTTCCGATTTACAACGTCTCCGCAGAGGCGCAGCACCTTGCGATCATACTCGTGCTTATCCATACCGCATTTGCGATAATTCTTTGGCCTTCGGCTTTTGTAATGCCGAATGTGCTTCGCGCGGGAGGCGACGTGAAATACACTCTCGCAGTCTCGGTGTTCTCGATGGGTATGTTCCGCATAGTGTTCAGCTATATTTTCGCCTTGGGATTCTCCCTCGGCGCGATCGGCGTGTGGTGCGCCATGGTAATGGATTGGGTGTTCCGTGCATCTATGTTCGTCGGACGGTTTCGCTCCGGAAAATGGATAGGCGAAAGCCTTGCAAAATGAGTATTGACAAAGCCGACTTCACTATGCTACAATGAATCTGTATGATCTCATAATTATGCGGAGGTGTCTATGTACGGCTTTACAACTGAATTTGAACCTTTTGCGGTCGGATTTCTTTCATGCGAAAGCGAAAATCTGAGTAAGAAAGCAGCCTCGGGTCTTTTGCGCGCAGCGGAGAAAATGAACATAACCGTTGATCCCGATCTCGGGCTTGTCTACGCTTTTCAGGGCATGAACTGCACTCTTACCTTCGGAGGCGGGATTACCTGCAATGAAGACGGCTTGGAGCGCCTCCGTGAGGATTATCCGGAAAGTGCGGCTGATATTCGGTATATCATTGACAATATGAAGGGGTATGCGACAGGTCCGAAGGTGTTTGATGCATTTTCCCAGACAGAACTCGACCTTCTTCATTCCGGATCTCTGTGGGGAGGAACATGGACAGGTCACGCCGTTCCCGAGTTTGCGGCGATCGCATCCTACGGAACGGACTTCATAAGGAAAAAGGTAACCGCGTACAGCATGAAAAATACGGGAAGCGCGGAGTTTTACGAAGCCATCAATACCGCCATGGATGCCGTTGACGCTCTCGGCGCGAGAGCGGGGGAGATCGCTGCGCGGATGCTTGAAGACGAGACAGATTCTGCACGGCGCGCACATCTTGAAAAGCTGCACGATACGTTCACTCATGCGCCGAAATCGCCGTGCCTCGACTTTGCCGAAGCCTGCATAGTTTATACGATGCTTTTCACCTTCGACGGGGTTGACTCTCCCGGTCATTTCGATCAGTATATGTATCCTCTTTGGAAAAAGACGGATGCCGGACTCAGAAGAGAATACCTCGAAAATATATGGAATTTCTTCCACAACACAAGAACGTGGAATCTCTGCATTTCCGGCTCCGACGAAAATTGGAACGATATTTCGAACGACCTTACATACGAGATACTCGACGTCACGCGCAAGTTTAAGTATCAGACGCCGAATCTTACAATGCGATGCCACCGTAATACGCCGGAGAGACTGCTGCGCGAAGCGTATAAGACAATAGCCACGGGATGCGGAATGCCGACGCTCTATAACGACGAGGCGGTCTGCCCCGCGCTTGAAAATCTCGGTATACCTCCGAAGGACGCGCACCTTTATGTGATGAACGGCTGCAACCAGATCGATATTCAGGGTAAAAGCCACATGGGTCTTGAGGACGGCGAGGTTAATATTGCGAAAGCTGTCGAATTCACGCTCCACAACGGCGTTTCCGAGAAAACGGGACAGCAGCTAAGCATAAAAACCGGAGATGCCTGCTCGTTTGAAACCCTCGACGAATTCTACGCCGCATTCATAAAGCAGCTCGATTATATGACGGATGTCGCGGCGGAAATGTCAAATAAGAGCCAGCGCGTGCTTGCTGAGCATTTCCCGTCGCCGCTCCGCTCGGCGACCATCGAGGGATGTATCGAGAAGGGCAGAGAATACAAAAACGGAGGTCCGATTTACGGTCACGGTCAGATTCTCGCCGAAGGCGTTGCGGATGCGATAGATTCGCTTGCAGCAGTGAAGAAATACGTTTACGAGGATAAACGCTTTACAATGGCGGAGCTTGTCGATGCCCTGAAGCACGATTTCGAGGGCTACGACGAAATGTACCGTACCTTTAAGAACAGTGAGCTCCGGTTCGGCAACGACGTAGACTATGTCGATTCGCTCGGCGCCGAGGTCATCGACCATTTTAATAAGCATCTTCTCTCGATACCCACCTTCCGCGGCGGATTTTTCGGAGGCGGATGCTCGCCCTTCACCCGCGCGCCTTCAAACGGACGTGCGACCTCGGCTCTGCCGAACGGAAAACGCCGAGATGAAGAGCTTTTTGCCGATTCCATCGGGGCGACTCCCGGCGCCGATACGCACGGCCCCACGGCGCTTCTCAAATCCTGCCTCAGCTTTGACCACACGCTTCCGACAAGCGGATTTATACTGAACGTGAAATTCGATAAGGAGCTGTTCAATTCCGCGGCGGGCGAAGAGGCTTTCCTCGGGCTTTACAGATCGTATTTCGGAAACGGCGGACAGCAGCTTTCCGTGACCGTCGTGTCTCCCGAAGAGCTTGTTGACGCGCAGAAGAACCCCGACGCGCACCGCGATCTCATAGTGCGCGTGGGCGGATACAGCGATTATTTTGTGAATCTTCCCAAGGATCTCCAGGATAACGTAATAGCACGAACAATCTATCAAATATAAAAAGAACCGCCGAATGCGGTACGGGTGAAAACTTTGACTCTCTCTTACTTCAATATTCAGAAATTCAGCCTTCACGACGGTCCGGGAATACGCACCAACGTCTTTTTGAAAGGATGTCCGCTCAGATGTCTTTGGTGCCATAATCCGGAATCGCAGAATACTTTCCCCGAGCTTATGTTCAAATCGGATAAATGCACATCTTGCGGACGCTGCCTTGATATGTGCGGCGCACGCTTCCGCGGCGAAAACGGCAGGGTCATATTCGACCGCGAAAAATGCACCGTGTGCGGGAAATGCGTCGACGTATGTCCCAATTATGTGAACAGCGTGTGCGGAAAGCTCGGAACGGTAGATGAGATCGTCGCCGAGGTCGTAAAGGATAAAATGTTTTACGAGAATTCCGGAGGCGGAATGACGGTTTCGGGCGGCGAGCCCGCAATGCAGCCCGATGGCGTGATCGCACTGATCGAGGCGGTGTGCGAAAAGGGCATAACCTCCGCAATGGAGACCTGCGGGATCGGCAGCGCCGATTTTTACCGCCGCGCACACGAGCTCGGATGCCTGTTCCTGTTCGATATAAAAGAGGTCGACAGTGAAAAGCATAAGAAATTCACCGGGGTCGGCACGGAGAAGATCCACGGAAACCTTGAGATGCTCATGGATCTCGGTGCCGATATAATCATACGGATGCCGCTTATTCCGGGGTACAACGATACCGATGAGGATCTTGCGCTCCTGCGCGATTTTCTCAAAGCTCGTGCGGGGCGGTTCGATCATGCGGAAATAATGCCGTATCACAATCTCGGAGTCGGCAAGAACAAAAGCCTCGGACGTGAGACCGACGAAAGCATCCCGAAGGGACGCGATTTCTGCGATAAATGGCTTGAAATACTCAGCACCTCAGGTGTAAAAGTGCTCGTTTCCGGAAGCTGAGAGGACGAATATGAAGGAAGTAATTCTTTGCAAATACGGTGAAATAATACTGAAGGGCGCAAACAAGGCTCACTTTGAAGCGCTTCTTCTCAGAGAGATAAAGCGGCGCGCAAAGCATATCGGCAATTATTCTGTCAGATACGCTCAGAGCACGGTGTTTATAGAGCCGGAGGACAGCGAGGCGATAGATGCCTTTGACGATATGTATGCTCAGATAAAGAAGGTGTTCGGCTTTGCTTCGGTCACACGCGCCGCGGCGTGCGAAAAAACGCTTGACGCCATACTGAAAACCTGCGCCGAATATCTTCCGAATAAGCTCGACGGCGCGAAAACTTTCAAGTGCGAGGCGAAGCGCTCGGATAAAGCCTTTCCGCTGAAATCTCCCGAACTTGCCGCCGAGGCAGGCGGCGCAATACTCGAAGCGCTCCCGGGACTTAAGGTGAAAATGGACGATCCCGATGTTACTGTAAGGATCGAGGTCAGAGAGAAGGAGGCGTATATCCACGCAGGGCAGGACAGAGGCGCCGGGGGCATCCCGATCGGCTCGTCCGGTCGAGCACTGCTCCTTCTTTCGGGAGGCATCGACAGTCCGGTCGCGGGATATATGATGGCGCGGCGCGGAATGACGATAGATGCACTTTATTTTGAAAGCATTCCGTACACGAACGAGCGCGCAAGAGAAAAGGTTCTAACACTTGCACGTGAGCTTTGCGAGTATTGCGGAAAGATCCGCGTGCACATAATTTCGCTCACGCACATTCAGGAGCAGATTCGTGACAATTGCGAAGAGGATTATTTTACGCTGATCCTCCGTCGGTTTATGATGTCTCTCGCATCCCGCGTAGCCGAGGAGCATGAATGCCCCGTGCTCGTCACGGGCGAAAGCCTCGGTCAGGTCGCAAGCCAGACGACCGCCGCAATGTGCGTAACCGAGACCTGTGCCGACCGTCCCGTGTTCCGTCCGCTCATCGGAATGGATAAGGAGGATATCGTTCGGATATCGCGCAAAATCGGCACGTTTGATACATCGATACTTCCGTATGAGGATTGCTGCACAGTCTTCACTCCGCGTCACCCGCGTACGCGCCCCACTCTTGAAAAGGTGGTCGCCGCCGAGGCGGGACTTGACCGTGAAGCGCTGATAGAGCAGGCATGGACGAGCAGATTCTCGGTTCTTGTTGAACAGTTTGAAAAATAAACGTACCTTTTTACAGGTTCGAATTACAGCATTGAAAAATGCCCGCGCATCCGATGTGCGTCCCGAATGCTTTTAATTTCGGGGTTCTCGTCACCGCGCGGGTGTTTTTTGCGCATCATCTCTGTATACATAAGCGCGCCCATCGACTGTTACAAACATACACTCGCTTCTCTGAAAAATTTTCGTACCCCCTTGACAAAAGCGCTGAAAGAGAACACAATATAAAACATTAGTTGCAAAACGATCGGTTTGAAACGCGGGTGCCGAAACAAGCAAACCGATTTCGATGATTAACCGTGTGAAATTTTCAAATTCCACGAAAATTATGTTTTTCTATTGACAAACAGTATCTTTTCAATATAATATTATATAATGCGCAACGAGCAATGCGCAACATAAAATGCATTATTGAGGGATGATTTTGTATGGCTCCGAAAAATAAATTTATGAAGGAAGAGATAATTTGCGCCGCACTTGATGTTGTTCGCGCGGGTGGGATCGGTGCTCTGACCGCAAAAGCGATAGCGGACAGACTCGGTGTTTCCACGAGACCGATATTCTCCTACTATAAAACCATGGATGAAGTAAAGGCGGATGTGCGGGAGGCGGCTTCCGAGCTTTATAAGAAATATTCGGAAGAGGGTCTTCGGTCGGCAATCCCGTTTCACGGCTTCGGAATGCAGTACATCCGATTTGCGAAGAATGAGCCGCAGCTTTACCGGCTGATTTTTCTGAGTTCCTCCGTCGGCGGCGGAGCGTTTGACGCGATGAAGCATTCGTGTGAGCGGATTCGTCCGTCGCTTGAAGAGATATATCGTATAACTCCCGAGGAGGCGGATCGCTACTTCAGAGATATGTGGCTTGTTGTGCATAGCCTTGCTACGCTTATAGTTACCGGAGACTGCCCGTATTCGGAGGATGAGATCGGCAGAATACTCACCGGATTCAGCGTAAGCGTCTGCAAATCCATAAAGGAGATCCCCGGATTTACGTCCGACGATTTTGACCGTGATCGCGTATTCGGTGAAATCGTTGCAGAATAACGGAAACCGAAAGACGTGCTTCGCAAAAACGCCGTGGGACAAGCCATAGCGTAAATACGAAAGAAAAGAGAACTGGATTTGGATGCAGAATTTATAAATCTTACTCCCGATAATTTAGCGGAGGAACATCTTTGCTGCATTATCCGCACAAAGAAAGCCCATCCCGGAGTTGAAGCAAAGCGCGCGTGGCTTGCCGAGCGGCTCGGTAAAGGCCATGTGTTCCGCAAGCTCGACGCAAAGGAATGCGTTTTTATCGAGTACGCTCCGCTTGAGACTGCGTGGGTTCCGGTTATCGGGGAAAGTTATCTGTACATTTATTGCCTGTGGGTTCTTGCAAAAGGCCACGGTTACGGAAGCAGCCTGATGGAATACTGCATCGCGGATGCAAAGGCAAAGGAAAAATCGGGCATATGTATGCTCGGATCGACCAAACAGAAATCGTGGCTTTCCGATCAGAGCTTTGCCAAAAAGTACGGATTTACCACGGTCGATACCGCAGGGGAATACGAGCTTTTGGCGCTGAGCTTTGACGGAACACATCCGCAGTTTGCTCCGAATGCCAAAAAGCAGAGCATACCGGACACGGGACTTACCGTCTATTACGGCGATCAGTGTCCGTACATACTTCAGCGCGTCGAAAAGCTCGGGGAATACTGCGCGGCGGAGGGAATAGAGTGCCGCTTTATTCATGTCGAGTCGCTATCACAGGCGAAGTCACTGCCGTGTGTGTTTAATAATTGGGCGGTGTTCTTTAACGGTAAATTCATCACCGTTAATCAGATAGACCCGACCGCACTCAAAAAAATAATCGGGAGGCTTTCATGATATACGGAAATTTTGAAAAGATGTAGCCGTATCGGATTTTAACCGTTGCGGTTCTGCTGATTTTTTACGCCGTTTACTTTACGAAAATGTTCGTTCAGAAAAGGCACGGCATACGGACCCGTCAGATAGGACGGCGAAGGGAAAAAGGACTGCATACCGTCGAAATCCTGATGTCCGCCGCTACGCCGGGAATCGTTCCGGCACAGCTTGTTTCCGTGTGCCTCGATTGGAGCTGCCTGCCGTCGGGTGCGCGCTTCACGGGCTTTCTTATCGCACTCATCGGGGATGCAATATTTCTCATCGCCGTGTTTTTCATGTGCTGCAATATCTTGACCGGAGCGTTTACCGCGTTAGTCGTCATCATGCTTCATATGCAGATACTGCAGGAAGAACGGTACATGGCATCGACCTTCGGAGAAGAGTATCTTTCGTACAAAAAGCGTGTGTTACGTTATCTCGGAAGAAGGTAACGGCACCGATGAATTAAAAAAACGGAGAAATATATGGAGCTTGTCAGACTGACTCACGAAAATCTGGAGCGCGAGCATATCTGCTGCGCAATCTCAAACAATAAGGACATTCAGGTTTCATCCAAAAAAGCATGGCTTGCCGAGCGCCTCGACGAAGGGCTTGTCTTCCTCAAGGGGAACGTGCGCGGGAAATGTTTTATCGAGTATATTCCTGCGGAATATGCATGGGCGCCCGTCGATGCCCCGGAGTATATGTACATAGACTGTTTGTGGGTGTCGGGGCAGTTTAAGGGTCACGGATACTCGACCGAGCTTTTGGATGAATGTATTCGCGACAGCCGTGAGAAGGGGAAGAAAGGACTTGCCGTAATTTCATCTAAGAAGAAAAAGGGCTTTCTCTCCGATCCGAAGTACCTCGGATATAAGGGCTTTCGGCTTGCCGACTCAGCAGATCCGTATTTTGAGCTGTGGTATCTTCCTTTTTCCGACGGCGCGGCGAAGCCGCGATTTCGCTCCTGCGTAAACGAAGTTCATGCGATGCCGAAAGGCTTTTACGTCACTTATACATCGCAATGTCCGTTTACCGCAAAGTATGTGCCGCTTTTGAAGGCAGCTGCACAGGCAAGGGACGTTTCGTTTACCGATGTCCATTTCGGAGGCAGGGAAGAGGCGCGGAACGCCCGGTGCCCGTTTACCGCATTTGCGCTGTATTACGACGGAAAGTTCATCACGCACGAGATTCAGTCCGTTAGCAAATTTGAAAAAATCATGGATGAAGTCATGGGCTGAAGGAGTGATGATCTGTGAGTAAATACGATAAGCTTTGGGAATACGTCGCTCGGCAAGGCGAGAACAGCATCAATCTGACCTTTGACAAGGTATCGTCGGTTTCCGGCGTGCCGATCGACCATTCGTTTCTGAATATCAAAAAGGAGCTTGAGGAATACGGATGGCGCGTCGGTAAAATATCGATGAAAAATAAAAGCGTTGAATTTGTAAGAATACAGGACTGAATCAAAATAAAGGAGTACAGAGTGGAACAGAGATCAAGCATTACATCGCTTATGTCGTCATTCGGCAGAGCATATCATTCGGAAAATGCGGAGAATCCGGTTTTCGACGACTTCAAGGCGAGAGAACTCATGACGGATGATGAATACAGGTCGATCGCAGGGTACATACTCGGCGGGATCGACTTTTTTGCACCGGAGATGAATGGAAAATTTGAGAGCAACGAAAAGATTCTCGAATACCTCGTGAACACGCAGATCGCGCCTACAACGCTCGGACGCGCCGCATTTTGCGAGGAGTCGCTGAAAACGGCGGTGAGAACGGGCACGAAGCAGTATGTCATCCTCGGAGCGGGAATGGATACTTTTGCTTTCAGAAATCCCGGATTCGCAGGTCGGTGCGAGATTTTTGAGGTGGATCACCCGCTCACGCAGGCGGATAAGAAATCGCGTATCGAACACGCACGTTGGCAGATTCCCGACGGACTTCATTTTGTTCCCGTCGATTTTACGAAGGATGATCTGCGGGACTCACTTCTTAAAAACGGATTTGATCCCCGGAAAAAGACGTTTTTCTCATGGCTCGGCGTGAGTATGTACCTCTGCCGTGACGATATAGAAAAGATGCTCGACTGCATTGCTTCGCTTTCCGCCGAAGGCAGCGATCTCGTGTTCGATTATGCCGACGCGGGATTCTTCCTTTCGGAGGTCAAGCGCGTCCGGAATATGCTTGCAATGGCGAAGGCGGGCGGGGAAGAGATGAAATCCGGCTTCGATCAGATGAGTCTGGAGCTTATGCTTGCAGATCAAGGTTTTCTTGTGTATGAGCATCTCGGAAGCCATGATATTCAAAAACGGTATTTCTCCGAAAGAACGGACGGCTTGAGCGCATTTGAGCATATCGGATACGTTCGCGCATGCCTAAAGCGCAGATGACAGAGTTATTCGGCATCGGCACACTGACAAAGACTGTCGAATGACGGTCTGTCTGTGTGCATTTACGAATAATTCAAAACGCCGTCTGCTCATGCATACAGCGGTTGTGATGAAAAACGGAATATAAAACATCTCACGCCGGACTTTCGAAAAACTCGTTCACTGAAGTTCGGCGCGCGCATTATGATGCTGCAGTAAAAAAACAGCGGTATAACCGAAAGGTTATACCGCTGTTCAGCTTTTTGATTTGCGTATTACTTGTTTACGTCGATTTCGAGCATCTTGTCGTAGAACTTGTCGATAGAGGTCTGAGCTGCATCGGCATACTTTTTGTAAACGGAAGCAAAGTTACCGGATGCGCACATTTCGCCGAGCATGGTTCCGATGGGATCCCAACCGTCATCCTCCGCATTTTTGATGTTCTGATAGTAGAGACCGGTCCAAGAATAGTAAACATTGTCGCGGATGATATCTGCGGAAACGGCGTCTCGGTCATCCCAAAGCTGATTGGTCTTGATCGTCTTCTCATAGTAGGCGGGAAGGAGATACTGCTCGGACTGATAAGTAAGGTATTCAAGAATGATACCTACTTTGTCCATATCGGCATTCTTCATAACCGCGAACATCGGAGCACAGGTATCAATAGAATGGTAGTAATGCTCCTGGTCTTTATTGATCTTGGGGTTGGGAGCAATACCGTAGTTAAGTCCCTTGACTGCGGAAAGCTCGGAGATGTACTGCATCGTGGTGGAGTCGAGAGCAAAATGATTCTCACCGAAGGAGATAACGCGGTTAGCCTGCCACTGGTTGTCGTACTGACTCCAGTCACGCCCGTTGAGAAAATCGAGGTTCTCGTGAGGATAAGCCTGATTGGTAGCAAGATCTTCGTTGTATTTTGCGTAAATGTTACGGAGCAGATCGGTGTATACGTTGAGCGAATATGTTCCGTCCTCGTTTTTGACAAGTCCGTTCACCCCGCATCCTGCCCAGCCGGCAAGACCGCTGATTGAAGGAGATGCACCGAACATATCCTCTTCGTCCATTACGGTATCACCGTTTACATCGGACTTGCACTGCTGAGCGATTGCAAGATAGTTGTCGACCGTCCAAGTGTTGTTCTCAATGTAGGAATAGGGATACTCAACTTTGAACTGATCGAGAATACCCTTGTTGAAGATTACAAAGTAAGCATATCCGATACGGTTCATCGAGATGTCGCAGGTGGTGATGAGCGTCTTGTCTGCGATCTTCAGGGTTTCCTGAGCACTCGGTGCCCAATAGCTCTGACTAAGATCGATGTACGGTATCTGCTGGAAATCGTAGTAGTAACCGTCCATTGCGTTGGTGGTCTGACGGATACCCCAGTCGTAGACCATCTCAAAGTCAACGGTACCGGATTTTGCAGCGGTTGCGGCGTCTCCCGCTCCGCCCTGGCGCTTCTCGATCGTTACGCCGTACTTCTCGAAGACCTTCTCGTTACGGTCGATAACCGCATCGTTGATCGGCTCGCCGGTACGTTCTTCGCAGGCTATGTAGGTGTCGTGGAAGTTTTCCGCCTTGTTGCTGCCGTCGTGAGCCTGAAGTATGGTGAACTTCTGCCCATCATACTCGGATGTATCCTCAAATGTCGGCTCCTTGGTGTTGTTTTCTTTTGTGACCGTGGGATCAACTGTTTTCTTGGGACCGTCGTCTTTGGCACAAGCCGAGAACACAACAGCCGAAGTCGAAGCACACAGAAGAAGCGCGATGATTCTTGCTGAAATCTTGTTCATATTCTTTCTCTCCTATTTTATTATGTACCGAAGTACTTTTTTCTGTTGTAATACCTTACGCACAAGGTTATATGAGTTAAATCACGGATAAATTTTTAAACAGAATCGGACGCGGTGTACACAGCGAAATTCGCGATGAATTACAGACTGTATCGCCGGATCATATGCTTACGGTCTTAAGACCGACAAGCTTTGCGAAGAATTCGATTTCGTCCGTCGTGGCACCGTATACAAGAGAACTGTGGTGAGTAACTCCCGCACGCGATATCTTTTCAAGAAATTCGGGAAGCGGCATATGAGGCTTCATCCAACCGCGGACCGTTCCTTCGAAATGATCTTCATGGGTGTCAAGCATGGTCACGGGAGCGGTGAGCATCGAGAATCCCTCGGGAGTGCGGAATACGTTGCAGAATACCGCCTCGCCGGGCATATAGCGACCGTAGGTGACCACAGGCTCGTCGGCGTCTCCGAATACGAAGGGAATCTGCTTCAGCTCGCTCTTTCCGACGGAAAGAGCGCGGTTGTATTCGCCCATGTGGCTGAGCAGTACGCTGCCGCCGCGCCAATCGGGACAGAAAATTTCAACGAAGGTTGCGCTTGTGAATCCCTTTATGAGCGCTCCGGTGAACGCAGCGGTGAGAACGTCTCCCTCGCCGGCATATCCGGTGCCGCGCGCCATCGCCTTGCATGCCTCCATGAACGGCATTATTTCAAGTCCGTCCTCGGGGATTATCTTACGGAAGTTTACGGTGAAAGCGTCAAGCTCTTTCTCCTCGATCCAGCGGCGCACCGCAAGACAGTTTCTCGCAGTCTTATAGTGTACGGCGGGATCGATATCGCCGAGCACAACGCATTCGTCGAGGTCTTTTGCAATCTCCGCCTTGACTTCATCGTCGGTGACCGATGCCTTGAGCGGAACGAGATCCTTGCCGGAGTATACGACCTCAACGCCGAAGAGCGATTTCATTTCCTCATCCGAAACGAGGAAGTCGCCCATTCCGTCGAAGCTGCCGCCGATGGTTCCGACCTTGGAGCCTGGCAGAGCACGTGCCGCGCGTGCAGCCTTTATATAACCGATAACGCGATCCATAACGTCGGAGGTCGGGTAGTGACCTGCCGCGATCGCATAGGGCTTTCCGGCACGCATGAGCAGATTGGTCATGTCCATTACACCGTGTATGCCGTGGCAAAGATTGATCTCCGCGCTGTCCTGCGCGGGACCGAAATCGTATGTTTCCGTCGTATCCATTACGATTATCGGAAGATCGGTCTCGGCGAGAATTTTTGCGGATTCAAGGGAAGGGGAATAAGCCGCATGCCACGTTACGATGCAGTCGACGTTTACGCTTTCAAACCTGGCGACGGCATCCCTGAACTCGGATTCGATACGGCAGAACGGTGAACGTACTACTTCGATCCCCTTTTCTTCAAAGCCCTTTGCCATGGTCTCATAGAACGGTTCGAGACGCTCACGAAGCTCTGCAAGCCCGACATCGTCATAAAGCTTGATGTAGAGCGGCATAAAGCCGATTTTTGCGTTTTTCATTTGAACTCCTTGCTGTTGTTAATATATGTATTCATTAAATCTGAATCGGATTACTTACAGCTCCATGCCGAACAGCTTTGCACCGTTTCCTCCGAGAATTCCCTGTATCTCGTCCTTTGTGAGGTGAAGCTCTTCCGCCGCACGCTTGAATGCGAGAAGCTCTTCGTACATGAATGTCGTGATCTTTGTCTCATCCGTTTCGCGCATGTTCCTGTCGTAGGAAACATCCCCGTAGAGTCCGCGCGGAACTACGTTTATATAGTGCCCGTCTTCAACTATGCGGTACATTCTCATTTTCGTTATGGGCATATCCGAACCGAACATGACGCGCTCGGGACCGACAGCCTTGATTATTTCGACCATTGCGCGGTCGAGAGTGTTCGCGGTGAAATCGAAAAGCAGATTCTTCGTTTTCGAGAGCCTCTCGAACGCATCGCCGAAATCCTCGGGGCAGTACGCGCGCCCGATGTGCGCGATTATGACCTTTGCGTTCTGATATTTTTCTTCGATTTCGAGCATCTGTGCCAGATTAACGGGATCGCGCAGGCGAAGCGCACGCGGTATGTGGAGCATTACCTTCGCGCCGAGCTCGTCGCATAACTTCAAGTGCTCGTGAGGCAGAAAATCGAAGATGCGGACTTCGGCGGCGGGAATGTACGAGGGAGAATTGTTGAGATACGGTTTTATTCCGCTGAAGCCGTCCTCGGTGAGCGCTTTGCGGATATCCTCGGCGGGAGTATCCCAGCTTGTGCAGTAAAAGGCAGGAAGACCGTACGATTTCGCACAGTCTATAGCGTACCTGTTTACTTTATCGAGATCGCAGCTCGGCCAGCCCATGAGCACGGGCTTGACCGACTTTCCGGGAAACATCTGCTCATAGGATTTCATGAGATCCTCGATCGAGCAGTCGGGCGCGACAAGCTTTGTCCAGTCGACCATACCCTTACGGTTCTTCGACTCGTCGCCGGCGCGCTCCATGCCTTCCTTCCATATATGTACATGGATGTCGATCATTCTGTCGGGCAGAAAATCCCGAAGATACTCTTCATATATAAATTTATCATACTCGGTTACGTTTATCCCAAACATTCCGTTGCCCTTCCGTGAACTCTTTGTAAATAGTGTAATAAGGCCGCACTTTTTCGACCTTACACATATATTCCACGCTAAATTATATCACCGTATGCGTTCAAAGTCAATAAAAAATCGGTCGAAAGCTTGCGAAAGTTGTCGCATTGCTGTTGATATGAGGTAAATGTAAGCAAAGAAAAAATAAATAAAAACCGCTTAAACCAAGTTGAGGAAGAAAGCTCCGCGGTCCGTTGTCCGATTTGCGAAATTTTTGCAAATCTCAGCGCTTAAAGTCGAGAAACCGGAGTCTTTTTGTGCTATAATCAGTCACGTAAACAACAAAGACGCCGGCGGATAAAGTTGTACATCACGAAAGGAAAACTATACAATGGAAAACGACGAGATTATAAAAAATGCGGTCAAATATATTGACAGATTCTATTGGAAAAGCTGACTGAACATCGACGAGATTGCCGCAAATGCGGGATTTTCCGTTGACTATTTCAACAGGATCTTCCGTGCGCATACGGGATTCAATATCATGGCATATGTACGGTTCAGAAACCTCAATAAAGCCTCGGAGCAGCTGAGACACAGCGATAAGAGCATTCTGCAGATCGCGCTCGACTCCGGTTATGAATCACATGACGGATTTACGCGCGCCTTTAAGACGCAGTACGGCAAAACGCCCGACGAATACAGGAATGAAATGAAGAATTCTCCCGTTATCTTCGCGGATTACGCTCTTAACGCGACTGCAGCTTCGCAGATCAAAGCGGCGTTTCCGGACTTTTTCGAGATGAATTCCGACGATGTTATTGACACACTGCTCAGCCAAAACGCCGAGCGCTTCGGCTACGACGCGATAACTATCAGATGGAACGGAAGCGCAGTGCTTGCCGACAGCAAGCTCTTAAAGAGCGGCGGCTATGTCGCATGCGATATGTTCTTTGACGAGGGTCCGTATCTGAATCTGAAGCTTCACGATGTTTCAATGCTGAGAGAGTATGTAGATAAGCTTGCGGCGATCGAGCCGTGGACTGTAAGCGTATGCTTTGACGAGGATACGGATGAGGATGCCATGCGCTCCGCAATTGACGGAATTTCCTTTGCAGGCATGAAAACGCAGCGGGCGGCTATGTATTTCGGCGAGGCTAAGCGCCTGCCCGAGGAAGCCGGAAAATATACGTTCAGACCCCTTGAGCCCTCCGATCTCGATGCGGTCGCGGAGTGGAGCTCCAAAGCGCTGAAGAACGGAGATTGGGGCTTGAGAAGAAGCATCTGCGCGGACAGAAGCATACATCCGGACGACATCCTGTTCGGTGTGTTTTCGGATGACGGCACTCTGATCGGAGTTGCGCGTCTGAGCTTCCAGGAAGCGCATGAATTCAGAATCAACAACTGCATAAGTACCATTCTGCTTCCCGAGTACCGCGAAGGACCGGAAAACAAATGGCTGTACCTTGCTGCTTTGAATGAAGTTCTGAAAACGGATTTCATTCCGTATGAGGAAGAATACGCCGAAGGGCACGGCAAATTCAGCATGACCGATATCGGATACGATATCGTAAATACCTATTATATAATCGAATTTTGATGAAATGCATACCGCCCTTTCCGGGCGGTATGCATTTATATACGGGAAAATTGTATGTTTGAAAAAGAAATAAAAGAATTATACGAAAAAATCCCGCCGTCGGTGTGCGGAAAGGACTGCGCAAAATGCTGCACGAACATCATCCAATTTACTGCAAGCGAAGAAAAAATGATGGGCGGATACGAATGGGACGGTCAGTGCTCACACCTGATCGACGGTAGGGGCTCGGTATACGACAGGCGTCCGCTGATTTGCAGACTTTACGGCACAAGCGAGCTTCTGCGGTGCGAAGGCTGCACACCGGAAAGATATCTTTCCGAAAAGGAGACGGAGGAGATCATACATATTTACGTCCGATACAGGAAAGCGGAGGAGGAACGCACGGTAAACGGCGGATAAAGCTTCGGCGAGAGGTAAGCGGTTTTCGGGATAGGCGGCGTATCGCAGGTCAAAAGTCCGCCGATCGTGCAGACGGCAAAATTGCATCGGAGCGTGCGCGGCGTGTTCCGCACCGCCGAATATCGGATGCTTATTCGTCCTTCGGGTAAAACTGAATCTCCCCGCCGGACTCGCAAAGCGCGAGAAATATATCGCCGTATGAGCCGAGCTTTTCGGAAGCAAGCTTCTTTTTGAGCCATGCTTCGTCGAAGCCGAGCGCGCGCAGCCGCTCGCCGATCAGCTTTCCGTCGAGGATTATCGGATAGAATACGGGAACGTCGGCTGGCGCGTGGGCTGCGGTGGACGGGGTGAGAGGAGCGTTTTCCGCATAAGGCAGAAAGCTTATTTTTCCGTTGTATTCGAGTATGGCGGATTTCACCTCGGACAGATCGAAATATCCTGCCTGACGGGCGGTCATGAGAAATTCGGAAAGGTCGATCTTTGATTTTGCAAACTGCTTTCTCATGAGCTTTCCGTTATCCATAAGCATGCACGGAGAGCCGTTTATATATTTACGCGATCGGTTGAATTTGTCCTCGATCGCAGAAAGTATATATGAGACCGCGCCCCACGCGATCATCGCGGTGAGCGGCTTCAACGGATCTTCAAGCTCCGTCGCAAGCTCCGCCCCGATTGAGCCTATCGTGATCCCCGTTACATAGTCGAATATGTCGAGCTGTGAAAACTGCTTTTTGCCGATCAGCTTTGTGATGACGAATAGGACAAAAGCCGAAAGCACGGTTGTAAGAAGCACTTTTATAAGTTCCATTATCTCTCCTCCCACCGAATCTGCCGAAAGGTTTCGCTTCTTTCGGTGCCTGATTCCGGTACGCCGTTCGCGTGATGCTTTAATTATTTCCGGATGAAAAGAAAATATACCGTGCTCATCCTCCGTCGGAAGCTGCCTGTAAAGAAAGAAGCGCAAAAGCGGTTCTTTCTTTACAAAAAATCCGCCGTCCGATCTTCGCCGGACGGCGGAAAGCTATTTGAATTTATGACTGAAGAACAAGACCGAGCAGCTCGCGGTAGCGCGCGTCCTTTTCACGGTAGAATTCGAACATGGATTTGTCCGGCAGCTCCAGCTTCTCGGAGCGCACCATGGCACGTCCGCATTCCGTATAATCCGCGAATACCCCGGCTCCCGAGAACGCGATCATTGCCGCGCCTACGGAGCAGGTTTCGGGCTCGTTCATGCGGTATATGTCGCATCCGGTGATGTACCCGACAATCTCCGACCATACGCGGCTGCGCGATGCTCCGCCCGTCATCATCAGAGTTCCGATGTTCATTCCCTGAGAGGAGAATTCCTCAAGCACAAGCTTCGTTTCATGCGCAACACCCTCCATGAGAGCACGTGCAATGTCGAATTTGTCATGCCTTACCTCAAGTCCGAAGATCGAGGAATGAAGCTCGGGACGGTTGTGCGGGAATCCCGCGCCGACGAGATACGGGAAGAAGAACAGATCCTTCGCGCTTTGCGCGCGCTTTTCGGCTTCGGCGTCCATCTCGGCAAAATTGCCGTCGATGATACCCTTGTACCATTTGAGCGACGAGCCCGCGGAAACGAGAGACGCCATTGCGCCGAATTTTCCCTTTGCGGGGTGGATTCCGGGCGCAATGTGAGATTTCGTGTAAAGGAGTCGGTCGCATACGCCGAGCACGACCCAGGTAGTTCCCGTGGCAAGAAGCATATCGCCCGTGTTCACCGCACCGCATCCGAGCGCCGCGCAGTACTGATCGTGCGCGCCGTTGTATACTTTTACATCGTGTGACAGCGCAAGCGCATCCGCGGCTTCGGCGGTAAGATTGCCAACGCACGCGCCGATCGGCATTACCTCCGGCAAACGATCCGCACCGATTCCCACGGCGGCGAGGATCTCGGAGTCCCACTCTCCGGTTTCAATGTTAAAAAGCTGGCGTATCGCGGCATTTGTCGGATCGGTCACATATCTTCCGCAGAGATGAAAGTTCATGTATTCGACCGTCGAAGGAAAGCACGCGGCGGAATCGAATACGTCGCGCATATTGGCGCGGAGCCACATGATCTTCGCGGCATCTCCCGCGGGGGTGAGCCGCCAGCCGCATTTTTTGTATATCGTTTCGGAGCCTACGGTGCGGTCGAGCTCTTCACACTCTGCTACCGCACGGTTGTCCATCCATGTGATGACCTCCGAAAGTGCATTGCCGTATTTGTCAGCGGCGAGCATACTTGCTCCCTGCGTCGAGAGGGATATCGCCGCGATCTGCGAACGGTCGATGTTTTCCGTCGCATGCCGTACCGCATATATTGCGGCATCCCACCAATCCGCAGCCTTTTGGGAAACGAATCCCGCGCGATCGCAGATAAGCTCGTACTCCTTGTATCCGCTGCCGAGAATTTTTCCTTTTTCATCGCACACGATGGCTTTTGTTCCGGTGGTGCCTACGTCAAGTCCGATAACAAGCATTGTTGTTTCTCCCCGTGAAGGTTATTTTTTACTGTACAAATGATACCACAAAAAGCTTTGGATATCAATAGAAACCGAAGCTTTTTCGAAAATGCGCCGAGAAAATATTTATTATCGGGATTCGGTATTGACAAATCCGGGACGCGATATTATAATAAACATATCAAAACGGTATGTTTATCTGAGAGCCGGTAAGCCGCCGGATAAAAAGGACGTGATAACGTGATTACAAGAGAAGAAGCGTGGGAACTGCTTACGGAATTCAACAAAGAGCACTTTCATCTGAAACACGCCGTGACGGTCGAAGGAGTTATGAGGTATTTTGCGCGGGAGCTCGGCTGCGCGGACGAAGAGGATTTCTGGGGGGGCGGGACTTCTGCACGATCTCGATTTTGAAAAATATCCCGATCTGCACTGCATTAAGGAGCAGGAGATAATGCGCTCGCGCGGTATCGACGAAAGGCTCATTCATGCCGTGGCAAGCCACGGTTATATGCTTACGGTCGATGTGAAGCCGGAGCATGAGATGGAGAAGGTGCTTTACGCGATCGATGAGCTTACCGGGCTTATCGGCGCGGCGGCGCTCGTCCGTCCTTCGAAGAGCGTCTCCGACCTCGAGGTGAAGTCGGTGAAGAAGAAGTATAGAACTTCCGCCTTCGCCGCCGGATGCTCGCGCGAGGTGATAGAAAGAGGCGCCGAGATGCTCGGATGGGAGCTTGACGACCTGATCGACCGCACGATTCTTGCGATGAGAAGCTGCGAGAAGGATTACGAAAGCATCTGAGAGGGAAAGCGTACCGCAAGAGGAATGAAAGGATGAATAAAAAAGCGATAGTTGCCATGAGCGGCGGGGTCGATTCCTCGGTCGCCGCATACCTGATGAAGAAGAGCGGATTTGACTGCGTCGGGGTTACAATGAAGCTTTTCGAAAACGAAGACGTCTGCGTTTCGCGGGAAAGGGGATGCTGCTCTGCGGACGATGCCGAGGATGCGCGGAGCGTGGCGTATCGGCTCGGTATGCTGTTCTACGTCTTTAACTTTGCCGAGGATTTCAGACGCGAGGTTATCGAAAGATTCGTGCAATCATACGAAAACGGCACCACTCCGAATCCGTGCATAGACTGCAACCGCTTCCTGAAATTCGACAGGCTTTACAGACGCGGACGCGAGCTCGGCTTCGATTACACCGCGACGGGGCACTATGCGAGAATCGAGCGCGATTCTTCCGGGAGATATCTTCTGAAAAAGGCGTATGACCTCAATAAGGATCAAAGCTACGTCCTCTATGCGATGACGCAGGAGCAGCTCGCACATACGAAATTTCCGCTCGGTGAGCTTACGAAGCCGAAAGTTCGAAGGATCGCCGAGGAGAGGGGCTTTCTGAACGCAAAAAAACGCGACAGTCAGGATATCTGCTTCGTCGTGAACGGAAGATACGCGGATTTTATCGAATCATATACGAAAAAATCCCTCTTGCCCGGCGATTTCGTCGATTGCCGCGGGAATGTCCTCGGACGTCATCGCGGCATTGCAAGATATACCGTGGGACAGCGGCGCGGGCTCGGGATCTCGTTCGGCGAAGCGCTTTATGTATGCAAGACCGATCACGTCTCCAATACGGTCACCCTCGGCAGGGAAGAGGAGCTTTATTCAAAGACGCTCACCGCGGACAATATCAACCTCATTGTCTGCGAAAGCATAGAACGTCCGGTGCGGCTGAGCGCAAAAATACGCTACGGTCAGAAGGAGAGGAGCGCGACAGTCGTGCAGACGGGGACGGACGAGCTGACCGTCACATTCGACGAGCCGCAGCGCGCCGTCTGTGCGGGTCAGGCGCTCGTTTTGTATGACGGAGATACGGTGGTCGGCGGAGGGACGATTTCGGGCTCGGCGCGCTGATTTTATCATTGCCGCCGCACTCTTCGCAAAAGCGCGGGAGATTTTCGCCACGGAGGTGATCGCCTCACGCTTCCCGTTTTGATCTTGCACGCAATATGCGATACGGAAAGAAAAATTCCGACGCTTTTCTGCGTCGGAATTTTTATATTCTCCTTGCGATTTGGCAGGGAATATGTTATAAATAAATGCATACGTTTGTTTTGGAGGAGCTGATCTTTTGAAAGGTGAACTGCTTTTTTTCGTTGAGCTTATCGGCATTGTTGCGTTTTCCGTTTCTGGCGCCGTGAGTGCGTTCAGAAAGCACATGGATCTTTTCGGAATAATTATTCTCGGCGCGTGTACGGCGCTCGGCGGGGGCGCTCTGCGCGACATCATGCTCGGAATAACGCCGCCCGCGATGTTCAAAAATCCCGTTTATGCCGTCGTCGCCGCTTTAGCATCGCTTGCTGTGTTTATCCCGCAGGTCCGGCGTCTGATCGGCGGAAACCGTGCCTATGAGATCGTCATGCTCGTCATGGATTCGCTCGGACTCGGCGTTTTCACCGTCGTCGGAATACAGACCGCACTTGAGAAAAACGGTGATTACGCTCCGTTCCTTCTCGTCTGCGTCGGTGTGCTCACGGGAGTCGGCGGAGGAGTTCTGCGAGATGTTCTGGCAGGTGAGCGCCCGTATGTCTTCGTGAAGCATTTTTATGCGTGCGCGTCGCTCATCGGCGCGGTGCTTTGCGTCTTTTTCAGAAAATACACAGGTCTTACCGCAGCATCTTTTGTCGGCGGCTCGGCAGTCGTCGCGCTGAGACTTTTGGCGGCGGTGTTTCGGTGGAAGCTGCCGAAGCCCGGACACGGCGATATGCGGGACGGTTTATAAAACGCGGAAAATCGGCAGAACGGAAAGTGACTCGATTGCCCGGCGCGGCAGCTTATTCTTGAAAAAGGTCATGCCGACGAAATCCGCCTTCCCGCCCCCGACCGCTTGAAAATGTCCCGTTTATAACCTGTATTCCCGCATCACTGATACTTTTCAGCCTGCATGTTGAAGATCTGTGCATATTTCCCGCCCGCTTCCATCAATTCGGAATGAGACCCCTCTTCGATTATTTTTCCGCCGTCAAACATATATATTTTGTCCATTGCGCATGTCGTTGACAGCCGATGCGATATGATGATCACGGTCTTTCCCTTCGCGTGCTTTGCAAGATTAATACTGAGATCGTGTTCCGCCTTCGGATCGAGAGCGGCAGAAGGCTCATCCATTATTATTACATCAAAAGGAGATGCAAAGATTCGGGAAATGGCGACCTTCTGCGATTCTCCGCCGGACAGATTGACACCGTCTTTGTAAAACTCTTTTGTCATTTCGGAGCAGATCCCGTCTGGCAATGTCTGCAGTTTGCTTTCAAAGCAAGCGTTTTTCAAAGCATACCGTATTCTGCTTTCGTCGGATTCTTCGAATTTGTCACGCAGAACATTTTCGGAAAGCGGCAGCGCAAAAATCCGGTAGTCCTGCAAAACAACGCCTATTCTCGAATGTATGGAGGCACTGTCAAACTCTTCGATGCTTTTTCCGTTGTACAGGATCTCTCCATGTTCGGGATTGTAAAGGTGTAAAAGCAAACTGATCAATGTGCTTTTGCCGGCTCCGTTGTATCCGACAATTGCGATCTTTTCACCGCGATTGATCTTCATGCTTATGTTGCTCAGAACAGTTTTGCCGGGCACATATCCGAAGGATACATTTTTCAGCTCCATAGACTGAAACGAAGGAGCAGTTATGTCCCCGAAACGCACGGCGGAGCAATATGACATGTACTTTCTAATCTGCCCGATATACAGACCGTGCTGACTGTATTTCAAAAATAAATCTATTACACCCTGTATGCGGTAGCGGAGAGACCAAAATGCGGTAAAAGCAACTGCCAACGATGCCATTCCCAATGTCTTTTGAACGATTATCTGATAAAATAAAATTCCGTATACAATGGGCTGCATGATACCGGACAGCAGGTTGAACGGGATAATGTATTTCAGCAGTTTTGAATTGTACTTAATATGCGTATCCTTGATTTGCTTTTGGTTTTCGGTGTATTTTTCGGAGAGAATCTCCGAAACGCGGCTTGTGCGCATATCCTTCGCATAATCCGGGGTATTGAATAATGACTCGTAATAAGCATTTTTTCGATTAAGCGGAGTCAAAGCAAGCTTTCGCTTCAGGTCGGATTTTATCCAAAATCTTTGCAGAACAATATGTATAATACTCGTAAGCACGGCGACGATCGCAAGAACGGGGCTCACCGATGCCATAACTCCCGAAGAAATAACGAAAGCAAGAACGTGCTGAAAAGTGTTCGAAATACTGTCGACAACTCCAGCCAGCTGAGAGTCGCATTCACTCATAGCCCAGACAAAATCGTTGTAAAACTCCGGATTGTTGTAGCAATCCAAATCAAGCTCCGCATTCTTTTCAAACAGGATTCTGTTTACGCCGTACTGCAGGCGGGCGCGCATCTTCGGTCTGAACACGCTTGTGTACCATTGTGACCAAAATTGATACAAAACCGTCAGTATCAGCATAATTCCGATGATCCGAAGAATTTCGGGAAAATCGCCGTCCTCAAACAGCGCATTATAAAAGATCTGTGTAAAAACGACCGCTGCCGATCCCCATATTCCCAAAAGGATACCGTACACGATGTCCCACAGGAGATAATGCGGAGAACACGTCCGAATCAGTTTCAATGCGTAGCATATGTTGCTTACGGTACCGTGGTTTTTTTTCATTGCAGTTGATCCTCTCGTTTTGACCTTATCTGTGTCATTTTACGCCGTAATTTTGTGCCTGTATTCTGAACAGCTCCGCATATTTTCCGTTTTTCTCAATGAGTTCGGTATGAGATCCTTCTTCGGCAAGACAGCCGTTTTCGATAAACAGGATGTGATCCGCGGCTTTTGCGGAGGACATTCTGTGAGATATATAGATCACTGTGTTATCACCGCACGATTCGGTAATGTTTTTATACATTTCGGCTTCGGAAACGGGATCAAGGGCAGACGACGGCTCGTCAAGAATCAGAATGGGACTTCCTTTTGCGAAAACATGCGCCAGCGCCAATTTTTGATATTCTCCTCCGGACAGCACCTCGCCGTCCGCGTCAAATTCCTTTCCGACCGTGGTGTCGATTCCTTTTTCCATCTTGCCGACGCGTTCCTTGAATCCGCTTTTACATAATGCCGATTCAACAATGATGTCGTCGCCGTCACGCTCATTTCTCAACAAAATATTTTCTTTTACACTCATTGAAAAGCTATGGTAGTCCTGAAGGAGAGTGGCATACATATCACGGTACGATTTAAGATTTAGCTCTGTGATTTCCGTTCCGTTCAGGCAAATGCTTCCGTCTGTAGGATCGTAAAGCCGCAGAAGAAGCTTTACCAAAGTGGACTTTCCGGCACCGTTTAACCCGACTACGGCTACTTTTTCTCCTTTTTTCAAATGAAAAGACAGATGCTTTAAGGTATCATCCGCGGCTCCGTCGTAACGGAATGACACGTCTTTGAAAACAATATCTCCGTTTTCCGCGGTATAACCGTGACTGCTGCTTTCTATGGAGGATTTGTAGTTCAAAAAGGTTTTAACGTTGCTTACAAACAATGCGTTTTCACGAAAGGCACTTAAGACACCGATCAATCCCTGCATTGCGTAGTTCATGTCGCTGATCGCTTTGACAACAATAATACAGTCTCCCATTTGAATGCTTTTGCTTATCAGCATCCGGTATGCGACATACAGCAGAATGAACAGGTTGGAGAACAGCTCGCTGTAGACACTCTGAATAAAGCCCAACACGGCACACTTCATTCCTTCGGTTTTATAAAGCGCAATACTGTTGTCCACCGCATCCTTAAATCTTGCCAATATGGGTGCCGAAATATTTGATACGCGCATTTCCTTGGCATATTCCGGTCTGAAAAACGTGCGCACGCAATAATCCTTCTGCCTGTTATATTCGGTTTGTTTGCCGTACATCCTAAATTCTGTTTTTGATTTCTTTCCGTTGATAAACAACGAAAAAACAGGCGCAAGGAAAAACAGAAAAACTACCGGATCGATAAGATATGAAAGGACACCCAAGCTGCACAGCGCGGTAATCGACGTGATCAGACCGGATATCATGCTCAGGGCAGCTTCCGCACGGGGAATACACTGAGCGGCGGCAATGGTGAAATCTTTGTAAAATTGCGTGTCTTCGTAGCATCGGAGATCGCAATCCAGAGCCTTTTGAAGAAACATCCGCTTTATACCGCATCCGATTTTGTAATTGAATATCGGTTCCGATTTTGCGGTCAGAACTGCGGTTATTACGTTGTACGCAATGTTTATTGCTATGTATATCATTAAATATTTACAAACATCAAGGTAAGAGCTCCCCGATGCCGCAAGGCTGATCGCATGACCGATAAAGAACAGCTCTGCCGTCCCCAAAATTCCGTCCGCAAAGGAACGCAGAAAGCTGTAAACTATCTTGAACGGGCAATGCTTCCATATAAGAGAAACAGCAAAAGAATTGTTTCTGACAATTTCCTTCAAAGAACCCGCGTTCTTCTTTTTCATATGATTTCCTCTGTTCTCGGCTTTCTTTCCGGCATAATCCCGGCATTTTTTTGCGGTGACGATCCTGCTTTGAATAGGTCCTTATTTCACCGATCCCGATGAAAAACTCAACATTTTTTAGCACTTTTTTCGATAAAACCGAACTGTGTTGAAGTGATGATGCTTATTGGTTTCGGCTGCCTCAAAGAGAAAAAACGGCACATAGGAAAAACCGCCGCAACGCCCGTAAATATAGGCGTTGCGGCGGTTTTCGCCGTTTTGCGATTGGTGGAGACAACTGGAATCGAACCAGTGACCTCTTGCATGTCAAGCAAGCACTCTAACCAGCTGAGCTATGCCTCCGAAGTCTGCCGAACGCAAAATATTATAGCACAGCCTGAAAAGAAATGCAATAGCAAAAACAAAATTTATACGAAATTTTACTTCATGCACGGCAGAGCGCCCGCCTGCGTTCCGCCTGCGGAGCTGATGCGGAATCAGAAATCGAAGTATATAAACGGATTGTACGAGCCAAGCGCGAGCTGAACGGACGAGAGCACGAGAAGCACTATGAGCACGAAATCCGCGGTGCAGTATACGGCACCGCGCAAAGCAAGCTTTGTGCACGAGCTTTCAAGCTTGTTTTTCAGCCACGGTATGATCGGCGCGGAGAAGAGCACCGCGAAGATCAGCGTGACAAAGAATACGGTGCTTACGCCTGACTGCTGAAGGAGCACGGGGGACGGAACCGTGTCGTTGCCGTAAAGCCCGGACGCGCCGAACATCGAGCCGATAAAGGAGAGCGCATCGGAAACGCTGTCGCAGCGGAAGATCACCCATCCGCATATGATCATGAGCATCGCATAGATGTGCGATATGACGCGGGATTTCTCGAGCAGCTTCCGAAGAAGAAATTTCTCGACGACGAGAAGCACTCCGAAATAGAGTCCCCATGCGACGTAATGCCATGCGGCACCGTGCCAAAGTCCCGTGAGAAACCATACGATGAAAACATTACGCAGCCATTTTATAACTGAACAGCGGCTTCCGCCGAGCGGAATATATACATAATCCCGGAAGAACGTCGACATCGTGATATGCCAGCGGCGCCAGAATTCCGTAACCGAGCGGGAGATGTAGGGGTAGTTGAAGTTTTCCGGATAATTGAAGCCCATCATGCGACCCATTCCGATCGCCATGTCGGAGTATCCCGAGAAGTCGAAGAATATCTGGAACGTGTATGCGATTATTGCAATCCATGTGCCGAGCACACCGAGCGATGACGCGGGATTTTCAAACAGGGGATCGGCGACCGCCGCCATGGTGTTTGCGATCAGCACCTTTTTCGCAAGTCCGCATATAAGCTTGCGTGCGCCGGAGGCGAAGCCGTTGAGATTTTCCGTGCGGCAGTCGAGCTCACGCGCTATGTCCGAATAACGGACCACGGGACCCGCGATGAGCTGCGGAAACATCGCAACATAGGCGCCGAAATAGATAAAGTTTTTCTGCGGCGTTATCGTTCCGCGATAGACGTCGAGCGAATACGACATCGTCTGGAAGGTGTAGAACGATATACCGACGGGAAGTGCAAGAGAGAATACGGGGATCGAAAGATGAAATACAGAGTTGACCGTCTGCGTGAAAAATCCGAGATACTTGAAAACTCCGAGAAGCGCGAGATTTCCGACCATCGACACGCAGAGAAAGGCTTTCTTCTTTCCGTTTTTTCCCTGACGGTCGGCGGAATATATCATCCGTCCGCAGACATAGTCGAGTACGGAGGAATAGATCATGAGGACAATGTATACCGGCTCTCCCCACGCATAGAAAATGAGCGACATGAAGAAAAGGACGGTGTTCTTTCCGCGGAGCCCGAAAAATTTGCCCGCCGCAAGATAAAGTATGAAAAAGAGCGGCAGAAACCCGAACAGAAAAGTCTGACTTGCGAATATCATCAGCCGTTGCCTCCCGTCGTTTCTATTCCGTTGAGTGCATCGCCGTACAGATTCAGCACCGCGCGGCTCGACATCTCGAGTATGACGACATCGGTGATGCCGTTTTCGTTTATGCAGTCCGAATAATTTATGTCTTCGGGAGTCGTGCTGTCGACGTAACGTACATACGTTTTGTCAAAGTGAGAGGCGATTGCTTCGGCGACACAGGTTGAGAACGAATCCCCGATGAAGAGCAGATTGCGTCCGGTGTTGTTTTCGGGATATTCGATCGTCTCTGCTATGCGGTAGAAATTCATGAAATGGTTGTAGCTTTTCTTCTTGTTGTAGCTTCCTTCCGTGTAACGCTTGAGAAGCTCGTAAAATTCCGTCTTTCCGCCGTAGGGGACCTGCCTGTTGATCTTCAGATCGTGCTCGGGCAGCCCGAGATCGAGAACACCGAAATTATCGTAAAGGTCGTAATTGTTTATCGCAAGATCGAGCGAGCCGTACAGCGGAACACCGAGATCGTAATCCTTTACGACGGCGCGCGCTTCGCCGAAGTTTTCGTATTTCGACTGCATCATCGAAACGATCGAAAGATATCCTTCGTAGCTTCCGTATCTGTTCCAGTGGTGGTCGGTGAGGAAGTATTTTTCAACCTTGTCGTATACGGTGTTGATCTTCGTATACGAGAAATTCACCTTGTCGGAAAGAGAGGACTTGAACGTGTCGAAGAGATCGGCGGTCGATTCGGCGGGGAATATCTGTTTCCCGAGCTCGGTATCCTCAAGCCCGACCGGAATGTAGAGATAGAGATTTATGTCGGGGCGCGCCTCGGCGAGCGCGTTTATCTTTTCCGCCTGCTTGGTGACATTGCGCTTCAGGGATTTTCTGTTTGCGGAGGGAACACGGCAGAGAAACTCAAAGCTGTCTCCGTTGTCGCCGTCCGCGTTAACGCGGTAAAATCGGTGAAGATTGTCGCTTGTGACGTAGGAGGCATTGTAGCTGAAATTCACGTCCTTGCGCGGGTCCTCGGTTTCTGCCGGATCATCTCCCGAGGTGTCGGGTGCGTCCGCTTCTGCGGACGCCGGAATGCTGCCGGAGTCTGCGGAAAGCATGATTTTGTTGCCCCAGCGTCCGAGACTGTCGGAAACGGGAGTGTTCAGCGTATTCGTAAGCCCGGAGACAAACGAGGTTATCGGAACATATCCGGGGACGTAGTTTATGTATACGTCGTTTACGACCCGCTTTCCTTCCTCGACTCCGTTGAAAATACGGGCGTATAGGCTGTCGCCTTCATACGTCTTTTCGGGCTTGATTATGTTGCCGACATTTGCAACGCTTATTATCCCGTTTTTCGAAAGGACGTAAGAGAGCGGAGCGGAAATGAATACAGCGAGAATGAATACCGTGAAAATGCAGGTAAAGATTTTGTTGTTCATATTGCTCTCCGTTTTGCCGCGCGGCGGCGTTTATTTGCTTCGGCGCGCTTCATATTTCGTGCCGCTTTATACTATGAAGAAAAGAATCATGAACATGTGCATTATGCTTCCGAAAACGACGAACAGATGGAATACCGAATGTATGTATCTTCTGCGGCTCTTCTTCCCGAGAAGGTAGAGCACGGAGCCGACGGTGTAGAATACTCCGCCGCCGATGAGAAATACGCATCCCCATACTCCGATTGCAAGGTATGTCAGCTTCGCGCAGAGCACGATCATCCACCCCATTCCGAGATAGCATATCATCGAGAAGCGCTTGAACATTGCAAGGTCGATCGAATTGAGAGTGATTCCGAGAGCGGCAAGCCCCCAGATTACGCCGAAAACGGTCCATCCGACCCACGCTTTCTGAGAGCGGAGCGAGCAGAGCGCGATCGGAGTGTACGTTCCCGCGATGAGAAGAAATATCGAGCAGTGATCGATCACCTGAAATACTTTTTTCGCTTTGAGACGCGGGCTGAGACCGTGGTATATGCTCGACATGGTGTACAGTATCACCATCGCGGCACCGTATATTGAACACGAAACCACGCCCCACACGTTGCGGTGCAGTGCGGCAAACACGACACACAGAACAAGCGCGCATATTCCGACCGCGCCTCCGACTATGTGGGATACCATATTGAAAATCTCTTCGCCCTTCGTGTAATCGGGAAGCGTTCTGTCGTTAAGCTTTGTTCTTTTCATGCCGTGTAAGACTGCCTTTCGGATCGGTTATTTTTTATATTATAACATATTGTATTTCGGAAAACAATAATTGCTTTATAAAATATTCACATGAACCTGTACGCTTATGTGCGAAAATCTGTCGAACCCTACCTTGTGAACTCGAAGTGAACGGCGGACGGCGATTCGGTATCCCGATAAGGCTTCGCACATCCGCCGGCGCAGTCCGAACGGAACGCAGGAACACCGCGCTTGTTTTTTCGCCACATCGGTTAAAATTTTAATATCCGTATAAATTTTCATTTAATGCAAACAATATTACGGCAAGATGAGCTTGTAAAAATGATTTAACAGATACAGCGGAGAAAAGGCTTCACATCATGTGAAGATCGAACGGAGCATTTTTCCTTCCGCGAAAAAAACAAAGAAAGGTATCGTAAAAATGAAAGCTACCGGTATTGTCAGACGTATAGACGATCTCGGAAGAGTCGTTATTCCCAAAGAAATAAGACGCACGATGCGTATCCGCGAGGGCGACCCGCTCGAAATATATACGGACCGCGAGGGCGAGGTCATATTCAAAAAATACTCTCCGATCGGGGAGCTGGCGGTGTTTGCCGTGCAGTACGCGGAAACTCTTCATAAGACCTGCCAGCTTGCGATCGTGATATGCGACCGCGACGCGGTGGTTGCCAGCGCCGGAGTTCCGAAGAAGGATTACGGCGACAGGAAAATAAGCGCGGAATTTGAAGACCTGATCGAAAAGAGAAGCTTTTTCGCATCGAAGGACAGCTCCGAAAAGATATGCATTACCGAAGGCGCGGATACCTTCGTAAGCTGCGCAATGCCGATCATCGCCGAAGGGGATATCGCCGGCGCGGTCGCTTCGGTAATATCCGACCGCGATCAGAGAGTATGTGCCGAGGACATCGAGGAAAAACTGATACAGACCGCGGCGCTGTTTCTCGGAAAGCAGCTCGAAAGCTGAATAATTCGGGAATACGGTATCGGAGCAGTCCGCATAAAGGCGGGCTGCTCCGGCGTTTTGCCGGATATACGGCTGTACGCCGCGGACTATTCTGCGGTATCGGTCATGCAGCCGCGCGTCCGCCGCACGACGATTTAATTTCGCGCATATTCAAAAAACGGTTGAACTTGCGCGTGAGCGGTGGTATAATATAAACGGATTTTGCCGTCGGTATGACAGTACGGGAGGAATACAATGCTTGATTTTATAAGGGTTGCCGCCGCCGTTCCGGACGTTGCGGTCGGAAACGCTGCGGAGAATACGGACCGCATAATCGAAAAGGCCGACGAGGCTGAGAAGAAATCCCCGCAGCTTACCGTTTTTCCGGAGCTTGCGCTGACCGGGTATACCTGCGCCGATCTCTTCTTTCAGCAGACCCTTCTTCGTTCCGCGAGAGAGGGGCTGAAAAAGATCGTTTCGTGCAGCGAAGCCTTTTCTTCCGTGATCGCGGTGGGACTTCCTCTTGAAATACACGGCGCGCTTTATAACTGCGCCGCCGTGATATACCGCGGACGTCTTTACGGAATTGTGCCGAAAACGTATATCCCCACATATAATGAATTTTACGAGAAGCGGTGGTTTACTCCGGGAGTGCGCCTCGGCAGCGTTTCACTTGCCGCCGCGGAGCTCGGACTCGGAGAAATTCAGTCGGAAAGTATCCCCGCGGGGCGCGATCTCATATTTGATACCGGAACGTTTCGCTTCGGCGCCGAAATATGCGAGGATCTTTGGGCGACGGTGTCTCCCGGAAGTCTGCTTGCGCTCGGCGGAGCGGAGGTTATAATAAATCTTTCGGCGAGCAACGAGACGATCTCGAAGCGCCGCTACCGCCGTTCGCTCGTACAGCAGCAGTCGGCGTCTCAGCTCGGCGCATATGTCTATGTTTCCGCGGGCTGCACGGAATCGACGACCGATCTTATTTTCTCGGGACACACCCTTGTCTGTGAAAACGGCAGAGTCCTTGCGGAGAACACGAAGACCGTCGATACCGACTATATCCTTTACAGCGACATCGACCTCGGAAAGCTTCGTGCCGACAGGATCAAAATAAAGACATTTTCCGACTGCGCGGAGCAGAACACATCCGCGTCCTCGTTCAGAACCGTTTCGATTCCGTGCGCATTTTCCGCGGGGTGTGACCTTTCGTTCTATCCGGTGAGAAAGCTTCCGTTCGTTCCCGACGTGAAACGTGACCGTGCACAGCGATGCATGAATATTTTCGAAATGCAGGTGATGGGGCTTAAAAAGCGCATGGACGTAACGGGCGCACGTCCGGTCATCGGCGTGTCAGGAGGGCTTGATTCCACGCTTGCACTGCTCGTTTGCACAGAGGCGGCGCGCCGTGCGGGAAGGGCCCTCACCGATGTCGTCGGTATTACGATGCCGTGTTTCGGCACGACGGGACGTACATACAACAACTCGCTAGCACTAATGAAAAGCCTCGGCATCACCGCGCTTGAGATCCCGATAAAAAAGGCGGTTGAGCAGCATTTCTCCGATATCGGACACGATCCCGACAAATTCGATCTTACCTTTGAAAATTCGCAGGCGAGAGAACGTACTCAGGTGCTTATGGACTACGCCGGAAAGATCGGCGGATTTGTAGCGGGAACCGGAGACCTCAGCGAGCTTGCGCTCGGATGGTGCACATATAACGCGGATCACATGAGTATGTATGGTGTCAACTGCGGAATCCCGAAAACGCTCGTCCGCTGGATGATCGACAGCATAATGGAATACGACATATTCAGAAGCAGCAGCGATATCCTCCGCGATATTCTCGATACGCCCATCAGTCCGGAGCTTCTTCCGCCCGACGAAAACGGCGAGATCGCGCAGCAGACCGAGGATATCGTCGGACCGTATGCGCTCCACGATTTCTTCCTCTATTACGTTCTCAGATACGGATTTGAGCCGGAGAAGATATTTGCGCTTGCCTGCCGCGCGTTCGAAAACGATTTCAAGCCCGACGTGATCAAAAAGTGGCTCGTGACGTTCTACCGCCGATTCTTCACTCAGCAGTTCAAGCGAAGCTGCCTGCCGGACGGCGTGAAGATCGGAAGCATCTGCCTCTCTCCGCGCGGAGATTGGCGTATGCCGAGCGACGCAACAGCCGCGCTGTGGCTCCGTCAGGCTCAGTCCCTTGAGGTGTGCAATTGAACGGCGCGCCGAAAAAAATACAGTGCTTTTGTCCGCAGACGGTCGCCGTCTGCGGACTTTTGTATATCCGGATGCACGTCGGCGGAGAAGCGAAAAAGCGTTTTGCCCAAGCGGAGAAGTACGCGCCATGCGTATAAAACCGACTTTTGCGTGACGATAATATATCACGGAAAATTTCCGATACATTATCTTAAAGGAGAAAAGTCATGGCGAATACGGGGAAGTACGCGGGGAGCGAAACCGAGAAGAATCTTTACGCGGCGTTTGCCGGTGAGACTCAGGCGAGGAGTAAGTACACCTATTTTGCGTCGGTTGCAAAAAAGCAGGGATTCGAGCAGATCGCCGAGCTGTTTCAGCGGACCGCGGATAACGAGAAGGAGCACGCGAAGCTGTGGTTTGAGGAGCTCGGCGGTCTCGGGGATACGGCGGATAATCTTCTGAACGCGGCGGAAGGCGAGAATTACGAATGGACCGATATGTACGCATCGTTTGCGGAGACGGCGGAAAGGGAAGGCTTTCAGGCTCTTGCGGCGAAGTTCAGACTTGTCGCGGAGGTCGAAAAGCATCACGAGGAGCGCTACCGCAAGCTCCTTCGTAATGTGGACAGCGCGTCCGTTTTTGATAAAAGCGAGGTCAAGGTCTGGGAATGCCGCAACTGCGGACATATCGCGGTCGGAATGTCCGCGCCCGAGATATGCCCGGTCTGCCTTCATTCTCAGGGCTTTTTCGAGCTCAAAAGCGAAAACTACTGATAAAATCCGACACGTTTTTTCGGTATTCGGCGGAATACGCAAAAATATTATTCGTGACGCGCCGTGCTTGACAAGATGAACTTACTGTGATATAATCATTAACGTCTTTGGAACTGACGGATTGAAGTGGGCGCTGCACGGAGCGAGAATTGTTTCGAACTTACCGTTTAGGCACACTTATCGTGGGATAAGTGTGCCTTAGTTTTGATTCCGGAAGCCTTCGGCTTATCCGTAACGCCGCAAAAATGCGGCGCGGAATTTTCGCCGGGAATCATTCCGGGATATTTCAAATCATTGTCGGCAACCAATCAAATATATATTTCGGAAAGGGAAAAGATTTATGAAAAACAGCAACGCAGAACAAAAAAGCTCGTTCTGGAACAGAAAGTTCCGGTACAATGAAATGGGGTCGTCACCGAGAGCAGAGGTGATTGCGGGATTGACTACCTTCCTCGCAATGGCATACATACTTGTCGTAAACTCCGGAATGTTTGCAACTCTCGGCGTGGTATCGTTCGACGCCATGTATGTTACGACGGCGCTTTCCGCCATCATAGGAACGGTGCTTATCGGTCTTCTTTCCAATCTGCCGCTTGCGCAGGCTCCCGGAATGGGACTCAATGCGTTCTTTGTGTATACGGTATGCCTTACTCTCGGCTTTTCCTACGCAAACGCGCTTGTGTTCGTGCTTATCGACGGACTTATTTTCGTGCTGCTGACCGCAACCGGACTTCGCAAAATTATTTTCGAAGCCATTCCGCCTGTCGTTAAGACTGCAATCCCCGCGGGAATCGGTCTGTTTATCGCTTTCCTCGGTCTTCAGGATGCGAAGCTTGTCATTCCCAGCGAATCGACCGGCGTTACGCTTGCGTCGTTCAACTTCATCGGCAATGCGGATTGGGCGTCCGTTATGCCGCTGATCGTTGCCGTATTCTCTCTTCTGCTTATCGCAGTTCTGGCATATAGAAACATCAAAGGCTCCATTCTTTGGGGAATACTCGGCGGAACCGCACTGTATTACATCCTCGGCTTTACGGTGGATGGCTTCTACGATACCTTTGCCGAGACTTTCACGTTTGATCCCATCAAGCCGTTCACTGCCTTTGCCTCCGAATCCTTCGGAAAGGTATTCACCGAGGGATTTGATTTCTCGGCATATCTCGGCACGGAAGGACATTCAGTCGGCGGACTTGTCATTCTTTTTATAACGACGGCGCTTGCATTCTGCATGGTGGATATGTTCGATACACTCGGAACTCTGTACGGCGCATGCCGCGGCGGCGATCTGCTCGTAAAGAACGATAGGGGCGAGCTTGAGGTTCCGAATATGAACAAGGCGATGATGGCTGACGCGATCGCAACCTGTACCGGAGCGGCGCTCGGCACGTCCACGGTAACGACCTTCGTCGAGTCCTCCGCCGGAGTTGCTGCGGGAGGAAAGACCGGTCTTACCTCTCTCGTCACATCCGCCGCATTTGTGGCCGCACTTTTCTTCGCTCCGCTTGCAAAGCTGATTCCCGCTTTTGCGTACGGTGCCGCCCTCATCTATGTCGGCGTTCTTATGATGGGAAGCGTCAAGGATATCGATTGGAAGGATGTTTCCTCTGCGGTTCCCGCTTTCCTTACCCTTGCAATGATGCCGTTTACCTATAACATTTCCTACGGAATCGCTTTCGGACTTCTCTCCTATGTCGTGATCAAGGTGTTCGCAGGAAAGATCAGGGAAGTAAAGGTCGGCACATGGGTAATCACCGTGCTGTTCCTTGCGATGTTCTTCCTCACGCACTGAGCATCTCTGCAAACTGCGGAAAGATCGCAGTGCCCCGGACCTGTCCGGAATAAAATTGATAAAAGCGGCGGCTTTCTTCGAAAAAGCCGCCGCTTTTACGACTTTACCGCGAGTTTTTTCCCAATCTCCGCGCGATACCGCAACGGATTTTCCCGATCGGCATTACGGCGCACCTGCAAGGTTCGGATGCGCCGACGGCTTTGCGCCGGAAATCTGCGTACTTCAGATAAGCGCCGGATTTCGCCGCCTCTGCTCCGGACATTTCCCCGAAACGCACCGCATTGTCGAAAATATCGGTCCTTATATCAAAAAACTCAAAAAAACGCAAATAAACGGCGCATATCCGTAGATTTTAAAAGCGGATTGTGCTATACTTATTGTGAGTGATTCCGTATAGGGGGATATATGAACCTACTTCATATGAAATACGCCGTAACCATCGCAGAAACGAAGTCGATCAATAAGGCGGCGGAAAAGCTTTATGTCGGTCAGTCCGCATTGAGCCGCGCGGTCAAAGAGCTTGAGACCTCGCTCGGGGCTGCGGTTTTTGAGCGCAGTTCGAAGGGGATGACTCTCACTCCGAGCGGAGAGGAATTCATCCGACGTGCGCGAAGCATACTCGAGCAGGTGGACAGCATGGAAAATATGTTCCGCGGCGGCGGGAAGGAGCGGAAACGCTTTTCCGTCTCTGTGCCGCACGCTGATTATATCGCCGAAGCCTTTGCGCTTTTTTCGGGATGGGCCGACGGAAAAATCCATGCCGATCTGTTTTTCAGGGAGGCAGATACGGCTCAGACGGTGAAAAGCGTGATCCGTGAGGAATGCGCTCTCGGAATAATCAGATATGAGGCAAAACGGGACAGGGAATACAAAAGCTTTCTCGATTCAAAAGAGCTTGATTATGAGCTTATCTGCGAATTCTCTCCGACGGTGATAATGAATTCGGCATCCCCGCTTGCAGATTCGGAGAGCGTCACGCGCGAAGAGTTGCTGGAGCTTGCCGAGATCGTATACACGGACAGATATGATTCGCCTGATGCCCCGCCGTTTCCTGCGGAGCGCGATAATGTTGAATCCGCGGACGGCGAGCGTAGATATATACACGTTTTCGACCGCGCGGCAGTTCTTTCGATCCTTTCTTCAAATCCGTATGCGTTTGCGTGCACGTCCCCCGTGCCGAAAGATGTCCTTGAAAAATACGGACTTGTGCAGAAAAAATGTACCGATGACACCGCGCTCTTCAAGGATGTCCTTATCCACAGAAAGGATCACTGCCTTTCCGAATTCGACCGATTGTTCATAGAACGGCTTGTCGGCGTGAAGCGCGAGACCTTATAATAAAAACGGCATTTTTGCCGTACAGATAAAGAAAGGGGCTTCCGCCGCGGAAGCGTACAACGAAAAATGAAATGGCTTATTGCATCCGATATTCACGGCAGTGCTTCGTGCTGCCTCCGACTGCTCGACAGATTTGACGCGGAGGGCGCCGACCGGCTTCTCCTTCTCGGAGATATCCTTTATCACGGACCGCGGAACGATCTTCCGGAGGAATATGCTCCGAAAAAGGTGATCGCCATGCTCAACGCCGTGAAAGAACGCATTATGTGCGTCAGAGGCAACTGCGAGGCGGAGGTCGATCAGATGGTGCTCGATTTTCCCGTGCTTGCGGATTACGCGGTGATAGACCTCGGCAAGTCGGCGGTATACGCCACGCACGGTCATGTGTATAACGAATCGAACGTGCCGCCGCTCTGCAAAGGGGATATTCTTCTGAACGGACATACGCATATACCGAAATGCACGGAGTACGAAACCTATGTTTACATGAATCCGGGCTCCGTGTCGATCCCTAAGGAGGGGAGCGTCCGCTCCTATATGACCCTTGAAAACGGGCACTTTCTCTGGAAAAAGCTCGACGGCGGAGATATAACCGACAGTTTTGAGATCGGGTAAAACGCAAAACAAACGCGCGCCCCGGCACGGGAATTTATTTCGCACACTGGCATATCGATAAAAGCAATACCGATATGCAAAAGAGGCAATTCCCAAGAGCATGAACCCCTGATATAATATAAGCGGTAAAATTGAAAGACTGTGTCCGACGGAGGTGTCACTTTGAAGGAATCGGATGTATCGCGCGCAACTCTCGGAAGAATTCCCGCGTACCTCGAGTACGTCAGAGGACTTTCGCCGCAGACGCATACCGTTTCGGCAACGAATATTGCAAAAGGTCTCGGACTCGGAGAAGTGCAGGTGAGAAAAGATCTCGGAGTGCTGTGCGGCTCGGGAAAGCCGAAAGTCGGGTATGTGACCGAAGAGCTGATAAAGAGCCTTGAAAGCTTCCTCGGCTGCAGTGACGGCGGAACGGTCATAATAGGCGCAGGCAAGCTCGGACGCGCGCTTCTCGATTACGGCGGATTTGAAAAATTCGGGATGTCCGTGCTTGCGGCATTTGACGTAAACGTTTGTACGGATATGCTTTCCCCGAAGGGGAAGCCCATACTTTCGATGGGAAAGCTCGCCTCCTTCTGCGCGGATCACGATGTCAGGATCGGAGTGATAGCCGTACCTGAGGAAGCCGCGCAGCAGGCGTGTAATGCGCTCTGCGATAACGGGATACGGGCGATATGGTGCTTTGCGCCGTGCCGGCTGTATACTCCGCCGGATACCGTTGTGCAGTATGAAAACATGGCTCTTTCGCTTGCGCATCTCAAAATGCAGATAAACAGGCAGCAGGGCGAGTGAGAATGAAAGGAATTTTCCGAAAATGAATTTTGACAGAATTATTGCCGTAAGAAACGATAAAACGGTGTACCGCGACGGCGAATGCTGCATGAAGGTGTTCAACGCGGATTACTATTCGAAGGCTGACGTTCTGAACGAGGCGCTCAATCAGGCGAGAGCTGAGGAGACCGGACTGAAGATTCCGAAGGTGCTTGAGGTCGTTCTCGACGGCGGAAAGCTCATGATTGTTTCGGAGTACATAAAGGGAAAGACTCTTTCGGAACTCATGGAGGAAGAGCCGGAGCGAAAGGACGAATACCTCGAAAAGCTCGTTGATATTCAGCTCGAGATGCATTCGAAGACCTGCCCGCTTCTCATAAAGCTGAGAGACAGAATGAGCAGAAAGATAAATATGGCTGATCTTCCCGCGACAAAGCGGTACGATCTTTACACAAGACTTCAGGCGATGCCGAAGCACAGCAAGGTGTGCCACGGAGACTTCAATCCTTCGAATGTGCTGATCTCCGAGGACGGAGAGCCGTACATTCTCGACTGGTCGCACGCGACGCAGGGCAACGCCGCCGCCGATGCCGCGAATACATATCTGATGTTTCTCCTTGACGGAGACGAAACGGGCGCGGACAAGTATCTTTCGCTTTTCTGCGAGAAAAGCAAAACGGCGGAAGAGTATGTGCGCCGCTGGATCCCGATCGTTGCCGCGACCCGCAGCGTGGAGTGCGGGGACAGCGCAAGGGATATGCTAAACGGCTGGATAAGCGAAAACTGAAACCGAAAAATCCCGCCGCGGGCGGAAAAACGAAATAGAAATATAAAATACGGAAAGGGTTTACCATAATGAAAATCACAGTTTGTATCGGATCCTCATGTCACATCAAAGGCTCGCGTCAGGTCGTCGAGCGTCTCCAGAATCTCATTCACGAGAACTCCCTTAACTCAAAGGTCGATCTTGCGGGAACCTTCTGCATGGGCAAATGTCAGGAGGGTGTCTGCGTTACCGTTGACGGCGAATTCCACTCCGTCTCGCCCGAGACGGTCGACGAGTTCTTCAACGATAACGTGCTTGCAAAGGTAGGCTGACATGGTCGTACAGATTTGCGTCGGTTCCTCCTGCCATCTTAAAGGCTCGGAGCGGCTTGTCGGTCTTTTTCAGAATGCGATTGCGGAGAGGGGACTCGAAAACGAGATCACCCTTGCCGGAAGCTTCTGCGCGGGAAAATGTAACCGCGAAGGCGTTACGATCACGGTTGACGACGAAATATTCGTCGGAGTTACTCCCGATAATTTCAATACGTTTTTCGAAGATAAAATATTGAACAAAATATCTGCCGGAGGAAATTGAAACAGTGGATTGCCTTACACTGAAAAAATCGAACTGCAAGAACTGTTATAAATGTATACGTCACTGCCCCGTTAAATCCATCCGCTTTTCGGGAAATCAGGCGTACATAATAGGAAACGAATGCATCATGTGCGGTCATTGCTTTGTTGTATGTCCTCAGGACGCAAAGCAGATCGTGGACGAGACCGAGAAGGTAAAGGTTCTGCTCCAGAGCGGCGATCCCGTGATAGTAAGTCTTGCGCCTTCATTTGTCGCAAATTATGAGGGCGTCGGTATTGAGTCCATGCGCGAAGCGCTCAAAAAGCTCGGCTTCTTCGATGCCGAGGAGACCGCGATCGGCGCAACGATCGTAAAAAACGAATACGAAAGAATGATCGACGAGAACACCCGCGACATTATAATCACATCTTGCTGCCACTCGGTCAATCTTCTTATACAGAAATACTTCCCGGCGGAGCTTCCTTATCTTGCGTCCGTGCTTTCCCCCATGCAGGCGCACTGCAAGGATATAAAGAGACGCATTCCCGAGGCAAAAACCGTGTTCGTCGGACCCTGCGTCGCAAAAAAGGATGAAGCGCAGTATTATGAGGGAATCGTCGATGCGGTGCTTACGTTCGACGAGCTCACCGCATGGCTCAAGTCCGAAAATATCGAGCTGAAGCAGGAGATAAACGCAAACGGGAACAGCCGCGCGCGCTTTTTCCCGACGACGGGCGGAATACTGAAAACGCTGTCGCATGAGAATCCGAGCTACACATATATGGCGATCGACGGGACGGAAAACTGTATATCCGCGCTCAAGGATATCGAAAGCGGAAAACTGCACAGATGCTTTATAGAAATGTCTGCCTGTTCCGGAAGCTGCGTCGGCGGCCCCGTTATGGAGAAATTCCACCGTTCGCCCGTCAAGGATTATGTCGCCGTCGCACGCTTTGCGGGAAATCGTGATTTTGAAGTCGATCAGCCCGATGCGCTGTCGCTCCAAAAGACGTTTACGTTCATTGAACGCAAGCTGAAGCAGCCGACGGAGGACGAGATAAGGGAAACACTTCGTCAGATGGGCAAGGTCAAGCCCTCCGATGAGCTCAACTGCGGCTCGTGCGGATACGATACCTGCCGCGAGAAGGCGATAGCCGTATGTCAGGGAAAGGCCGAGATATCGATGTGCCTGCCTTATCTTAAGGACCGCGCCGAAAGCTTCTCCGATACGATAGTGCGCAATACGCCGAACGGTCTTATCGTGCTCAACGAGAAACTTGAGGTTCAGCAGATAAACAAAGCCGCGCTGAAGATACTGAACATCAGAAGAGCCTCCGATATTCTCGGAGATCAGGTCGTCCGCATACTCGACCCCGGAGATTTTCTCAACGTGCTCAGCCGCGGAAAGGATATCCACAATAAGCGCATTTACCTCGCGGAATATGAGAAATATGTTGAAGAGACCGTGGTCTACGATAAAGAGGGTCGGCATCTTATCTGCATAATGCGTGATGTTACCGAAGAGGAGCTGCAGCGCGAAAAGAAAGAGGATATCAGCCGGCAGACAGTCGAGATCGCCGACCGCGTCGTCGATAAGCAGATGAGGATTGTTCAGGAGATCGCATCTCTGCTCGGAGAAACCGCGGCTGAAACGAAGATCGCGCTGACTAAGCTGAAGGAGTCGATCAGCGATGAATAATCTTTGTGCCGATATCGGCTGGAAAAGCATCAATCACGAGGGCGAGCAGCTCTGCGGGGATCATGTCGATATAGTGGAGCAGGGCGAAAACTCCACTGTGATCGTCCTTGCCGACGGGCTCGGCAGCGGAGTGAAGGCGAGCATTCTTTCCACGCTCACTTCAAAGATAATCTCCACGATGATGGCGGAGGGGCTTTCCCTTGAGGAATGCGTTTCCACGATTGCCGCAACTCTTCCAATATGCTCGGTTCGCGGTGTCGCATACTCCACGTTTACGGTCATACACCTCATCGACAATACCGTGGCGGAGATAATGCAGTATGACAATCCGTGCGTGATTATGCTTCGTGACGGAAGGAATTACGATTATTCGAAAACCGAGCTGAATATCGACGGAAAGAAGATATACAGCTCGAGCGTGACCCTTCAGGAGGGCGATGTCTTCATTGCGATGAGCGACGGATGCCCCCACGCCGGAATAGGAATAGCCTATAATTTCGGGTGGAAGGTCGAGGAGATAACCGATTTTATGGAGGCTGTCGTGCCCGCGGGATATACTGCAAAAACTCTTTCCACGATGCTTGTGGACGAGTGCAATAAGCTGTACGGCTTTCATCCCGGAGACGACGCGACCGCGTGTGTTGTCCGCGTTCGCCGTAGAGAGCCGATGAACATCCTGTTCGGACCTCCGCGCAACCGCGATGACTGCGACCGGATGATGTCGCTGTTCTTCTCGAAAGAGGGGAAACACATCGTATGCGGCGGAACCACATCATCGATCGCCGCAAAATACCTCGGAAAGACCGTAAAAACCAGCCTTTCGTTTGAGTCGAGCGATGTTCCGCCGATTGCCGAGATCGAAGGAGTCGATCTCGTCACCGAGGGCGTAATAACGATAAACAGGGTCATCGAATACGCAAAGGATGTCCTCGGCTCAAATGAGCTTTACGAAAAATGGAGTCTCGGACGAGACGGAGCTTCTATGATCTGCCGCCTTCTTTTCGAGGAGGCAACCGATATAAACTTCTATGTCGGACGCGCGGTCAACCCGGCTCATCAGAACCCCGATCTTCCGATAAACTTCAATATAAAGATGAATCTTGTGGAAGAGCTTTCCGAATGCCTGAAGAAAATGGGCAAGAGAATAAAGGTAAGCTATTTCTGATAAGCGCACAACCGTTTTACTTTTTGCAGCCGCACGGCGGCGGGATGGAGATAATAGATGAGAAAATTCGATACCAAGGTCCAGCATCTGAAATACAAGGTCCTGCGCGAGGTCGCAAAGCTTGCGTGGAACGATACACTGCTCGATAACCTGCTTGATATACCTACGACGATCGTGCCGGGAAACACTCCGACGATGCGCTGCTGCGTATACAAGGAGCGCGCGATCCTTACGGAACGGATGAAGATCGCAATGGGCGGCGACAGCGACAATCCCAATGTGATTGAGGTCATAGAGATCGCATGCGACGAGTGCCCGATGGGCGGTTACGAAGTGACCAACGCCTGCCGCGGCTGCCTCGCACACAGATGCGAGGACGTCTGCCGCTTCGGCGCGCTTTCCTTCGACGAGAATCACGTCGCGCATATCGATAAGACGAAATGTAAGGAATGCGGCTCATGCGCAAAGGTGTGCCCGTATTCGGCGATTATAAGCAGACGGCGCCCGTGCGAGAACGCCTGCAAAATCAAAGCCATACACATGAACGAGAACAAGGCGGCGGCGATCGACAATTCCAAGTGCATAAGCTGCGGAGCCTGCGTTTATCAGTGTCCCTTCGGCGCGATAACCGACAAGTCCTTTATCCTCGATGCGATCGACATCATAAAGAAGAGCGAGAACAACACTAAATATAAGGTGTTCGCGGTCATTGCACCGTCGATTTCGAGTCAGTTTACATACGCCAAGCTCGGTCAGGTTATAAGCGGACTGAAAAAGCTCGGCTTCCATACGGTCGTCGAGGCTGCGCTCGGCGCGGATATGGTCGCATATGCCGAATCAGCGGAGCTTGCCGAAAAGGGATTCCTCACCAGCTCCTGCTGCCCGGCGTTCGTAAGCTATATTGAGAAGTCGTTCCCCGATCTTCTGCCGTTCGTCTCGCACAATCTTTCACCGATGGCAACCATCGCAAAGTATATCAAGGAGCACGAAGCCCCCGCAAAGGTCGTGTTTATCGGACCCTGCACGGCGAAAAAAGCCGAGGTGCAGAAGCCGGAGGTTGCACAGTATGTCGATGTTGCAATGACCTTCGAGGAGCTTCAGGCGCTTTTCGACAGCCGTGAGATAGATATAACCGGGCTTGAAGAGGACGTTCTCGATAACGCATCGTATTTCGGAAGAATTTTCGCACGCTGCGGAGGTCTTTCGGATGCCGTTGCGGAAGGTCTGAAGGAACACGGACTCGACAACTTCGAGCTTAAAGCATGCTCGTGCGACGGCATAGAGGCATGCCGCGTGGCACTGCTCAAAAAGAGCAAAAATCTCTCCGATGCCAACTTCATCGAAGGAATGGCGTGCGTCGGCGGATGCATCGGCGGCGCAGGATGCCTGACTCACGGCGAGAAAAACAAGGCGGAGGTCGATAAGTACGGCAAGGAAGCTTACGAAAAAACGATCATCGACGCGATCTCAATGCTCAAATAAAACACCGCGGCGCTTGATGGAAATCCTTCGTGCAATACGCTCGGACACATAACAAAGTTTTTATATAGGCTGCGGTGCAGTCCCGGGAAAGGGAATGCTCCGCAGCCTGCTTTATGCAGAATGCTCGGACTGCTGTGAATTTTGACGAATTTCCTTCACGGCAGCCTGCATATCATTTTTCTTTGGAAACGCGAACGTTCCCGCGGAAGCAAAGTAAATGCTTGCCCTAACGCTCGCGTTTCCTTTTTACGTCAGCTTCGGAGCAGCATTTGTCTGTTCGATCTTTATTCTTCTTTTGTCTTATTGCCTCTGCAAAGACTTACCATCGTCAGGGCGATCACGTTAAACCCGCTTTTACGACGAAAAAAGTTCCGCTTTTTCCAAATGGCGTTGAGAAAATGATAATTTTATGGTATAATATTGCTAATCTTCCGGAAGGAGTGACAATAATGGCTGACAGAAATAACGATCATGAGCGGGACGAGCTGTTCCGCCGCATCTATAAAATTGCAACCGACCTTGTTCATGCAGGTCATGTGGCGGAGTGGGATTTCAAATCTTATGTGCTCGGCACGATGTTCTACCGCTACATTTCGGAGAACTTCACTGCCTATATCAACGAAGGCGAACACGCCGCCGGGAACAAGGACTTTGATTACGCCAAGATGTCCGACGCCGATGCAGAGCCTGCCCGTGAGGATTTGATACAGGTAAAGGGCTTTTTCATCCTGCCTTCGGAACTGTTCTGTAATGTCCTTGCCCGTGCGGATAAGGACGACAACCTGAATGAAACGCTGGAACGGGTGTTCAACCACATCGAAAGCAGTGCCGCCAGCGGCGATGCGGAAAACGATTTTGCGGGACTGTTCGACGATTTCGATGTGAACAGCAAGGCCATCGGCGAAACCGTCGCCAAGCGCAATAAGGTTCTGGTAGAGCTTTTGAACGGCGTGGCACAGATGCCGCTGTTCTCCGCCGACGGCATCAACCCCGACATGTTCGGCGATGCCTATGAGTACCTTATGGGAATGTACGCCGCCAACGCCGGCAAAAAAGGCGGGCAGTATTTCACACCTGCCGATGTTTCGGAGCTGCTCGCCCGTCTCGGTACTATAGGCAAGACGAAGGTCAACAAGGTCTATGACCCCGCCTGCGGCTCCGGCTCTCTGCTGCTGAAAGTGGAAAAAGTGCTGGGAAAAGAGAATATCGAGCGTGGATTCTACGGGCAGGAAATTGACCTGACCACCTACAACCTTTGCCGTATCAATATGTTCCTGCATAATATCGAGTTTGACAAATTCAGTATCGTGCGGGAGGATACGCTGCTCAGTCCGCAGCATTGGGATGATCAGCCGTTTGAACTGATCGTGTCCAATCCGCCGTTCTCCGTGCCGTGGCGTGCAAGTGAAAATCCGCTGCTCATCAACGATCCCCGCTTTTCACCTGCCGGGGTGCTGGCTCCGGATTCCAAGGGCGATATGGCATTTATTATGCACAGCCTTTCGTGGCTGGCTTCCAACGGTGCGGCTGCTATCGTTTGTTTTCCGGGTATTATGTACCGCGGCGGCGCAGAGCAGAAGATCCGCAAGTATCTGGTGGATAATAATTATGTGGACGCTGTCATTCAGCTGCCATCAAATTTGTTCCTGAATGTCACGATTTCCGTTGACATTATGCTGTTGAAAAAGAACAAGACGGATAACGCCGTTCTGTTCGTGGATGCCTCCAAGGAGTTTGTGAAGGTGACAAAGAACAACCGGCTTTCCGATGATAATATCCGGCGCATCGTGTCCGCCGTGGCGGAGCGCAGGGATGAGCAGCACTTTGCCCGCCTTGTGCCGAATGATGAGGTCGGCAGCAAGCAGAACAATTATAACCTCTCCGTTTCCACCTATGTGGAGCAGGAGGACACCCGTGAGAAGATCGACATTGTTAAACTGAACGCCGAAATTGCCGAGATCGTCGCACGGGAGCAGAAATTAAGAGAGGAAATTGATCGAATTATTGGGGAGATTGAAACAGGATCAAATATGGATAGCTAAAATATGAACAAGAAGGCAAGAGAGGCTTTGCTTTATGGGAAATAAGAGCAGTGAACGAGATTGTTTTGATTTATTTCGTAATGACAATCCGAAAAGTACTTTGGGTATAAGTGTAAAAAAACTATTAGTCGGTGATATCATAGAATCCGAAAAACCGGACTTTGTTATTGGTGATGTGGGCATAGAGCATTTTCTTGTTGACCAATTGTTTACCAAAAAGAAAAGTCAAGCAATGTCGATAGAACGAAAAAACAAATCCTTAATCAAAAGTAAAGTCGATAATTATTGTAAGCACCCACAAGAGTTGGACGAAGATATTGATAACGGAGCGGCAGCAAAATTTGTTGAAGATATTGTAAACTCACAGGTTAATGCGACTAGTACGTTTTCGTTTAATGATTTTGTGGACAATTTTAAGAGGATATTTAACAATCATTACAATAACAGATTTGAATACCGTGAACGTTGTTCAAAGCTTGGATTTCTGATTGAGATTCCCTATGGTGAGTCGCATTATATCATTTCCCAAAAGAATAAATATCGTAAACAAATATTGGAAACAATGCCGCTTCCCCAGTGTATCTTGAATTATGTATGGGCACATGCCGATATTGATTTTATTGTATTATGTATTCGCCCTATGAATTTGAACAGCAAAATCAAAAAGAAGGGAAATTCCATAATATACATTGATCCTAAAAACAAGAAATACTGCGGGGATAAAGTGGTTTTATGTGATTCTTTTGATTTTGCATATAAATTTTCAAATAAAGATGTTATAAAACTTGATGTAATTCCATGATGGAGAAAATGGACATGATAAAACTTGAAAAAATGCTTCAGGAACTTTGTCCTGATGGGGTAGAATATAGAAAAATCGGGGCAGTTACCAACTACGAGCAACCATCTAAATATATTGTTAAAAGTACTGATTATCGTGACGAGTATGACACCCCCGTTTTGACTGCAGGGCAATCTTTTGTTCTCGGATATACAAATGAAAGTGATGGTATTTACCAATCATCCAAAACAACTCCCGTTATTATCTTTGATGATTTTACTGCTGCATTCAAATGGGTTGATTTTCCTTTTAAGGTCAAGTCATCTGCTATGAAGATGATAACCGTCAAAGAGAACCAAGTACTTATTCGCTTCCTTTTTCACTGTATGGGCGCACTTAACTACTCCTCAACTGAGCATACTCGACTTTGGATTGGAACATACTCAGAATTCAAAATCCCCGTCCCGCCGCTGCCGGTGCAGCGTGAAATTGTCCGTATATTGGACAATTTCACAGAGCTTACAGCAGAGCTTACAGCAGAGCTTACAGCAAGAAAACAGCAGTACGCGTATTATAGGGATAAGTTGCTGCGTTTTGAAACAACAACTTCAATGCAAGCGCTAGGGGAAGTTTGCAGCGTTGAATCTGGAGGAACTCCTCCAAAAAATAATGACTCTTTTTGGAATCGTGGAACAATCCGATGGTTGGGTTCTTCGGTCTGCCAAAACAAGAAAACTGTTAGCAGCGCGACAGACTATATTACTGAATTGGGGTTAGCTTCTTCATCAGCAAAAATGCAAAAAGCAGGCACAACTTTGGTTGCTTTAGTCGGGGCGACAATTGGCAAGGTGGCTTTTCTTCCATTCGAGGCAGCTATCAATCAAAATATAGCTGGTATTTATCCTAAGGATACAGCATCATTAGACCCATCGTATGTATACTATGCATGCACTGCCTTGTATCCGAAATTCGTTGCCTTACAGAAGAATTCAAAACTGGCTATGGCAAATATATCTTTCGTGCGAGGGTTAAAAATTCCTATTCCGCCTATTGCCGTCCAAAAGCGCCTCGTTGATGTCCTCGACAACTTCGATGCCATCTGCTCCGATCTGAATATCGGTCTGCCTGCGGAGATTGAAGCGCGTCAAAAACAATATGAATTTTACCGCGATAAATTATTGTCATTTAAAGAGGTATCGACCAATGAGCAATGGAAAGAAGTCTAAAACAAAAAGCAAAACCAAACAATGTCCAACTTCCGATCATGTAAGCGCTGCTCCCGTACAGATATCGGCAGACGAACTTCAACACTTGATTGCCAAAGCAATTGTTGAAGCGGAGGATATCAGAGTTAAACGCGAGGCGGCCGGAAAAGCCGAGGAGTTAAATGAATGGCATAAGGCAATCGGTTATGATAAAAACAAAACAGGCCTAAGGGGTGTTTGCAACAAAATATCATCGGTTGCCCGTGCAATGTTTGTTAATAAACATTTCATCAAAGGGGATCGAGCCTCGGTTGCAATTATTCAGAATTTGACATCAGCCTGTTTCCATGTTCTTAAATTTGTTTTGGAGTTAGTCGCTTTAGCACTTTTTATATATCCTATTGTTACACTGATTTTGCCCCGGATTGGAAACATTTCTTGGTGGAAGTTTATTCTGTTGGATGTTTATGCTTTATTCTTATTTACTCTGTCAAGAGTTTTCAAAATGGCTGGCGTTGAGACAAGTAAAATGGAAAATCGCAACGATTTATATACCATATTTGCTGCACTGAGTTCATTTATTTCTATGATTGTTGCTATTATAGCAGTTGTAAAAGGGGGCTAACTTATGCCGTATTTCAACATCATTGCCCAGAGCAGTGAAAGCACTGTTGTCACCGAATACAAGCCGCAGGCAAAACGCTCGGACGCTTACCAGAGCGAAGCAGACTTGGAAAAGGAGTTTATCCGCCTGCTCTGCGAGCTCGGATATGAGCGTCTGACCGTCCATAAGGAAGCCGACCTGATTGCAAATCTGCGCACACAGCTGGAAAAGCTGAACAACTATCACTTTACGAACGGCGAATGGAAGCGCTTTTGGAATGAGGTGCTGGCGAACACCAACTCCGGCATTCTCGAAAAGACCCGCCTGATTCAGGAGGACTATGTGCAGGTGCTCCGCCGGGACAACGGGGAAAGCAAAAACATCCAGCTGATCGATAAAAAGTGCATCCACAACAACAGCCTGCAGCTTATCAATCAGTATACCGTTTCCGCCGAGGAGGGCGCTGCTCACGATAACCGCTATGATGTAACGGTGCTGGTCAACGGTCTGCCGCTGATCCATATCGAGCTGAAGCGCCGGGGCGTTCCCGTTCGGGAAGCCTTCAACCAGATCGACCGCTATCAGCGGGACAGCTTCTGGGCATCCGGCGGGCTTTACGAATTTGTGCAGATCTTCGTGATTTCCAACGGCACGAACACAAAGTACTATTCCAATACCACCCGTTTCAATCATGTCAAAGATGCAAAAACACAGAAGACCAAGAAGTCCAAAACAAGCAACAGCTTTGAATTCACTTCGTTTTGGGCAGATGCGAACAACCGCATTATCCCCGATCTTGTTGACTTCACCAAGACTTTTTTCTGCAAGCATACCGTTCTGAATATCCTCACCCGTTACTGCGTGTTTACGGCGGAAAATATGCTGCTGGTGATGCGGCCGTATCAGATTGTAGCCACCGAACGCATTTTGAACCGCATCGAGATCGCCGACAACTACAAGAAATACGGCACCGCGGCGGGCGGCGGGTATATTTGGCACACCACAGGCAGCGGCAAAACGCTGACTTCCTTCAAGACAGCGCAGCTTGCCACGAAACTGGACTACATCGACAAGGTGCTGTTCGTCGTGGACCGCAAGGATTTGGACTACCAGACGATGAAGGAATATGACCGCTTTGAAAAAGGTGCTGCCAACAGCAACACCTCAACGGCGGTCCTGAAGCGTCAGTTGGAAGATGACAACGCCAAAATCATTATCACCACCATTCAGAAGCTGGCGACTTTCATCAAAAAGAACGCCGGACATTCGGTGTTTGACAAGCGGGTAGTCATCATTTTTGACGAATGCCACCGCAGCCAGTTCGGCGATATGCATCAGGCTATCACCAAGTATTTTAAGAAGTACAATCTGTTCGGCTTTACCGGCACGCCCATCTTTGCAGTCAATGCGGGCGTGAGCAAGAGCCCCATCCGCACAACGGAGCAGGCGTTCGGCGACCAGCTTCACGCCTACACGATTGTAGATGCTATCAACGACAAAAACGTGCTGCCCTTCCGAGTGGATTACATCAAGACGATGGAGGCCGAGCCGGATATTGACGACAAGGAAGTCTGGGACATCAACCGGGAAAAAGCGTTTCTTGCTCCCGAGCGCATCCGGATTGTTACGGATTATATCCTGACGCACTTTGACAAGAAAACATATCGTGGCGATAAGACCTACACCTTCAGTGTGCTGAAAAACGTTAGCGAAGTGGCTTCCGCAAGCGGCAGGCAGCAGATCGATGAGATCAAACAGAAGCAGCGTGTCAGCGGGTTTAATTCCATTTTTGCCGTGTCCGGTGTCGATGCTGCCAAGCTGTATTATGCCGAGTTTCAGCGTCAAATGGCAGAGCATCCGCAGCGCAGGCTTAAGATAGCGGTCATTTACAGCTATGGCGCAAACGAGGAAGAAACGGACGGAATCCTCGACGAGGAGAACACGGAGGACACCTCTGCACTTGATCGGAATTCCCGTGATTTCCTGGATGCGGCCATCCGTGACTACAACGAGATGTTCCGCACCAACTACTCTACGGACGGGGATAAGTTCCAGAATTACTACAAGGATGTTTCTCTGCGGATGAAGAACAAGGAGCTTGATCTGCTGATTGTAGTGAATATGTTTCTGACCGGCTTCGATGCGACGACGCTGAACACACTGTGGGTGGACAAGAACCTGAAAATGCACGGTCTGATCCAGGCCTATTCCCGCACGAACCGCATTCTCAACTCCATCAAGGTGTTCGGTAACATCGTGTGCTTCCGTAATCTGCAAAAGCGCACCGACGACGCCATCTCCCTTTTCGGAGACAAGGAAGCGGGCGGCATCGTGCTGATGCGGGGATATAAGGATTATTACTTCGGTTATGAAGATAATGACGGGAAGCACCATACGGGCTATCGGCATATGATCGAAGAGTTGACGACCAATTTCCCGCTGTCGGAGGAGCGTATCACAGGCGAACAGCTCCAAAGGGAATTTATCGTGTTGTTCGGCGCAATCCTGCGGATGCGCAACCTGCTGGCCTCTTTTGATGAATTTGCCGGAAATGAAATCTTGAGTGAGAGGGATTTCCAGGACTACCTCGGCCGCTATCAGGATCTGCGAGACGAGTGGAAAAACCGTAAACCCGGCGGCGAAAAGGAGGACATCACCGACGATATTGTTTTTGAGATTGAACTCATCAAGCAGATCGAGATCAATATCGACTATATTCTGATGCTTGTCCAAAAGTATCACGATTCCCACTGCGACGATAAGGAAATTCTCATTACGATCCGGAAGGCTGTGGACGCAAGCCCGGATCTGCGCAGCAAAAAAGCGCTTATTGAAACCTTTATCAATGGTATCAACGATGTGTCGGACGTGATGCTGGAATGGCGAACCTTTGTTGCCGAGGAAAAGGAACGGCAGCTCGCCGCAATCATAAAGGAAGAAAATCTGAAGGACGGGGAGACTCGCCGCTTTATGGACAGTGCTTTCCGTGACGGTTCTGTAAAAACGACAGGTACGGACATCGACGGCTTGATGCCGCCGATTTCACGGTTCGGCGGCGGGAACCGTGCAGATAAAAAGCGGACCGTCATCGAAAAGCTGAGAGCGTTCTTTGATCGGTTCTTCGGAATCGGGTAAGTGTTTTTTGGCGCGTTCGGGTAAAATTGTATCCGGTACAAAGTTAACGGTACATACGAGTGATTTTTCGCTTCACGGCAGAAGAACGATATGCTCTTCCTTCCCGTGCGTTATAACGCAGCCACGGTCAATATCCGCAAAAGATAAAAAGGATCCCGAAGGATATCCTTCGGGATCTTTCCGTATGCGCTGCGCATATCTGCCGGTGAATTTGCGTGTGAATCTACAGCTCGCGCTTTTATTTTATTTCTTCAAAATCGGCGGCGCCGTGCTTGCAGAGCGGGCATATGAAATCCTCGGGCAGTGTGTCACCCTCGTATACATATCCGCAGACCTTGCAGACAAAGCCTTTCTTTCCGTCCGTTTCGGGCTTCGGTTTGACATTGCTCTGGTAGTAGGTATATGTCATCGTCTCAGCCTTCGAGATTACACGGGATTCGGTGACGGAGCAGATGAACATGCCGTGCGTATCGAGGTCGATATACTGCTCGACCTTGAGCGACATGAACGAATTGATGTATTTCGGGAGAAATACCAGCCCGTTGTCGGAGCGGAGAATGTCCCACGACTCAAACTTGTCCGCACTGCGTCCGCTGCGGAATCCGAAATTCTCGAATACCGAGAACGGCGCGTCAATCGACAGGCAGTTAACGTTCATTTTCCCGGTTTGCTTTATAACATGGTGGGAGTAGTTCGCCTTGTTTACCGTGACCGCTATGCGGTTCGGGGCATTTGTCACCTGCGATACGGTGTTTACGATCAGCCCGTTGTCCTTCCGTCCGTCGTTTGAAGTAACGACGTACAGACCGTATCCGATGTTGAAAAGCGCGGTGAGATCGTTCTTGTTTGCATATGCTCCGTCACGCTCGATATACTCATGGCACAGCTCGTCCGCGAGCGCTTCGAGCTGCGCTTCGCTTTCGGCATTAAGGGCGGATTTTATGCGGACGGAATTTTCCGCAAAGGTGAGGTTCTTTGAGCCTTCAAGCATCCCTTTCATTACTTTTGCGGCAAGGGGCGCCCATGTTCCGTTTTCGATAAACGCAACGGTACGGTTCTGATAGTTGCGCTCGGTGAGCTCTTCTATGAATTCGCGCATGAACGGGAATATGCCCGCATTGTACGTCGTCGTCGCAAGAACAAGCTTCGGATAACGGAAAGCATCCTCGACCGCCTCCGCCATATCGGAACGTGCAAGATCGGTAAGAACCACCTTCGGCGCGCCGCGTCTGCGCAGACCGTCGGCAAGCTTTTCCGTAGCCTTTTTCGTGTTTCCGTAAACCGAGGTGTACGCTATCATGATCCCGTCGGATTCCGCTTCGTAGGACGACCATGTGCTGTAAAGCCCGAGGTAATACCCGAGATTCTCGGTCAGCACCGGACCGTGGAGCGGGCAGATCGTCCCGATGTCAAGCACGGCAGCCTTTTTCAGAAGTGCCTGAACCTGCGTGCCGTATTTTCCGACGATCCCGAAGTAGTAGCGGCGCGCCTCGCACGCCCAATCCTCGTCGGTGTCGAGAGCGCCGAACTTGCCGAACGCATCCGCGGAAAAGAGCACGCGGTCGAAGCTGTCGTATGTGACGATTACCTCGGGCCAGTGAACCATGGGCGCGGTCACAAAATTAAGCGTGTGCCTGCCGAGCGAGAGGGAATCGCCGTCCCCGACCTTCATCTGACGTTCGGAAAAATCCGTTCCGAAGAACTGCCCCATCATCGTAAATGCCTTGGCGTTCGCAACGATAACGGTATCGGGATATATCTTCATGAAATTCATGATGTTTGCCGAATGATCGGGCTCCATGTGCTGAATTATAAGATAATCGGGCTTTTGTCCGTCGAGAGCCTTTTCGAGATTGTCGAGCCATTCGTGTGTGAAGTGCGCGTCAACGGTGTCCATGACCGCGATCTTGTCATCCGTGATGAGATAAGAGTTGTAAGCCATGCCGTTTTCAACGCGGTACTGCCCCTCGAACAGATCGATCTCTCTGTCGTTTACTCCGATGTAGGTGATGTCGTTGGTAATCTTCATTTGTAAGCACTCCTTTATAATTAATAAGTCCTGTTTATCTGTCGCCGACGATCATTCCGTCCGGCGAAATTATGACGGTGCGCAGCGAAAGGTCTTTGCCGCTCATCCGTATCGCTTCGGATACTGCGTTGACCAGACCGCCGCAGCACGGTACCTGCATCCTGACCGCCGTGATGCTTTTTATATCGTTTCCGCTTATTATTGCCGCAAGCTTCTCGGAGTAATCGATACCGTCGAGCTTCGGGCATCCGATGAGTGTTATCCGTCCTTTTATAAAGTCCTCGTGAAAGGATCCGTATGCGAACGCGGTGCAGTCGGCGGCGATGAGAAGATCCGCTCCGTTAAAATACGGAGCGCCGACGGACACAAGCTTTATCTGAACGGGCCACTGCGAGAGACGTCCGGGCGACGGCGTAAAAGGTTGATCCGTGCTTTTTGCATCATTTTCGCGGGAGATGAAGGCGGCACGGCTGCCGGGACATCCTGCGTGAGGCGGAGCGAACGCTTTTCTTTCTTTAAGATGCTTTTTCACGGCTTCGGCATCATACGGTGCGGCTTCGCGCTCTTCGAACGATATCGCGTCCGCCGGACAGGCGGGGAGACAGTCGCCGAGCCCGTCGCAGTAATCCTCGCGGAGAAGCACGGCTTTTCCGTCCTCCATTCCGATCGCGCCTTCGTGACAGGCTTCGGCGCAGAGTCCGCAGCCGCTGCATTTGTTTCGGTCGATTTTTATTATTCTTCTTTTCATGATTTCTTCCCTTCGATTCGGAAAAAATATCCGAAAATGCTTATCTCACTTGATTTGACATGTCAATTATACTATAATGAAGATGAAAAAGCCGTTGTCAGAACAACGAAATTCAAAAAAATACGGTATGTGTCGAAAAATTATTTTGCAGACCGTTTTTATATTCGGAAGGGTCGGGTGCCGGATCCGGATAGTGCCGATTACGCACCGAGTGCCGCCGCCCGTCCGCGCTTTATCAAAAAAAGATTATTTTGCCGCCTCGCATGAGGAGAAACGGAGAGTGAAATGCCCGGAATAACGGATTATCGCAGATATGAAAAGATTATTGCTTCATCCCCTCTTTTTTCGGGCTTTGCCGCGGGAGAGCTTGAAAGTATAATTAAATGCCTCTCTCCGTCGGTGAGCGTTATCGAAAAAGACGGTACGGTGTTTTCGCACGGAGATCGTCCGCAGTATGTGGGGATAGTGCTTGACGGATGCGTGTATGTCGTGTATGACGACTATTGGGGAAACCGTTCGCTCATCTCGGCGGCTGAAGCCGGTGACGTTTTCGGCGAGGCGTTTTCGTGCGGCGGCGCAGAGACGCTCCCCGTTTCCGCGATTACGAAAAGGGAAAGTACCGTGCTTCTGATAGAGAGCGCAAAGCTTCTCGAGCCGTGCGAGTCGATATGCAGCTTTCATGTGCGGCTCATGAAAAATATGATAAAGACGCTTTCGGTGAAAAATACCGAGATCACGAATAAAATAAGACATATAACCCCGAAGAGCGCCAAGGAAAAGATAATGTCGTACCTCTCATACTGCGCCGAAGCGGCAGGAAGCAGTACGTTTGACATACCGTTCGACAGACAGGGCATGGCGGATTATCTGTCAATGGAAAGAAGTGCTCTTTCAAACACCCTCGGAAAGATGAGGGACGACGGACTTATAAGCTTTACGAAAAACCGCTTTACGCTTAAATGAAAAAGGAGAATGCGCATGAAGTATGAAGATCTTGCGTCCGAGGCAAAGAAGGCGATGGAAAATGCCTATTCGCCGTATTCGCATTTTTCCGTCGGCGCGGCTCTGCTATGCCGATCGGGTAAGGTGTATACCGGATGCAATATAGAAAATGCATCGTATACGCCTACCGTGTGTGCGGAAAGAGTTGCGTTTTTTAAGGCATTATCGGACGGTGAACGTGAATTTGAGGCGATTGCGATCGCCGGAGGTGCGAACGGGAATGTTTCAGCCGAAACCGCGCCGTGCGGTGTATGCCGTCAGGTGATGTCGGAATTCTGCGGAGCGGATTTCAAGGTCATACTCGTTTCCGGATCGTCGGAACGGGAACTTACCCTCGGTGAGCTTCTCCCGCTTGCATTTGCGCTTGACAGAGACGAAAACGGAGGTGACGGGCTGTGAGAATGTACGATCTCATCGAGAAAAAACGTCTCGGCGGAGAACTGACCGACGACGAGATACGCTTTCTGACCGACGGCTTCACGAAAGGTACGATCCCGGATTATCAGATGTCGGCATTTCTCATGGCGACAGTGCTTCGCGGAATGAGCCATGAAGAAACGGTGTCCCTGACACGAGCAATGCTTGATTCCGGTGAACGGATCGACCTTTCGCGCTTCGGAACGCGCAGCGCCGATAAGCATTCGACGGGAGGCGTCGGAGATAAGACAACGCTTGCTGTTCTCCCGATTGCGGCGAGTGCGGGGGTTATATGCGCCAAGATGTCCGGGCGCGGGCTCGGTCATACGGGCGGCACCGTCGATAAGCTTGAATCCGTCAGGGGATATAACTCCTCGCTTTCTCCCGATGAATTTCTGTCTCAGGCGGAGAGAATCGGCATAGCCCTTGTCGGTCAGTCGGGAAATCTCGTTCCTGCGGATAAGAAGATCTACGCATTGCGCGACGTTACGGCGACGGTTGACAGCATACCGCTCATCGCGTCGTCGATCATGTCGAAAAAGCTTGCGTCGGGAGCACATTCCATAGTGCTTGACGTGAAGTACGGAAGCGGCGCTTTCATGAAGGATCCGGAATCCGCGAAAAAGCTTGCGTCCGAGATGGTCTCGATAGGAAAAAGCGAGGGACGTCGTGTCAGCGCGTTCATAACCGATATGGATACTCCGCTCGGACGGACCGTCGGAAATTCCATAGAGGTGCTCGAGGGGATTTCCGTCCTGCGAGGAGAGGGACCGGACGATCTGCGTTCGCTTGTGATCGCACTTTCCGGCGAGATGATATCGCTTGCGCTCGGCATGAGCCGTGAGGAAGGACGCAAAAAGGCGGAGGAAATGATCTCAAGCCGTAAGGCATACGGCAAATTCTGCGAGTGGATGCGCGCACAGGGCGCGGATTACGACGGAGATCATCCGGAAAGATCGTTTGCCTCGCCCGCGTACAGTTTCGAGGTGAAGGCGAAGAGAAGCGGATACATCGCGTCGATGAATTGCGAAAACATCGGAAAATGCGCCTGCATGCTCGGTGCGGGAAGAATCTCGAAGGACAGTGCGATCGATCTTTCGGCGGGACTGCGGCTTCTCAGAAAAACGGGAGAGTACGCCGAAATCGGGGACACCGTCGCCGTCATGTATTCGTCCGATCCGAAGCTTTTTCCCGCGGCAGAAGAGCTTTTCACGGATTCGCTCTGCTTTTCTGAAAACGAAGTCGCACATCGCGCGCTGATTTATGATGTGTCGGAACGATAAAAATCCCTCCGTCGCTTGAAATAAATTTTTCCGTATGTTATAATTACACAGATCAATTAAGGAGAGCAGACAATCTGCGCTTATTCGAATGTTCAAAATCAAACTTAATTCGGCGGACTGTGAAATCCGCTGCGTCGAAAAGGGAGTCTTCAGACTGAGAGTTTCGCACGACGGAAAATTCCGCGAAAGCCTGATGAACAGATACGAGATTCTGAGGGAAAGCGGAGAGATCGAACCCGAGGTCACCGAAAGCGCCGACACGGTAAAGATCGACGCACCCGGCGCATCTTTTACTCTTTACAAGAGCACCGGAGAAATCGTGATGGAAGGCGCGAAAGCACCGCTTCGCTTCACCTTTGCCGAGGGAGACGCGGGACGCGGCTATAAGGCAACGGTATCACTCGCCGATGGTGAGAGAATATTCGGTCTCGGTGACGAGAGCCGCGAGAGCCTCGCTCGCCGCGGAACAAAGGCGCGTATCGACGTAAAGAACGTCGTATCCTACGGACCGGTCCCGTATTTCATGAGCTCGAACGGTTGGGGAATCCTCGTGAACAGCACATACGTTCAGAATTACGATATCGGCTGCACCGATCCCGGTAAAATATTTATCGACGTGCCGAAGGGCAACGAGGATTTTTACATCTTCGTCTCCGAATCCGGTTCGATCGCCGATACGCTTGAACTCTATACCCGCATTTCCGGAAAGCCGACCGTGCTTCCCAAATTCGCATACGGATATACCTTCGTCCTCAACGAGCAGACGAACGCACGCGAGATGCTCTGGGACTGCAAGACCTTCCGCCGCGAGGGAATCCCGTGCGATATGGTCGGACTCGAGCCTCAGTGGATGAGCGTATGCTACGATACCTCGATCGATAAAAAGTGGGATGACGACCGCTTCTACCTTCCTACATGGTTCGAGGAAAATCAGAGCGGAACATGGACCTTCTTCTACAACCTCCGCGAGATGGGATTCAAGCTGAGCCTTTGGCTCTGCAACGATTACGATCTTCTTTACGAAGAGGAGAGACAGGTCGGCGAACGTTCGAAATACGGCGACGTATATTATTCCTATGAGGGCGCGTCGATTCTCGATCCGCATTTCGAACAGCCCCGCTATCAGGACAACCTGACCGTGCGAGATACTCCGTGGTTCGACCACCTTAGAAAGTTTGTCGATAACGGCGCAAGTGCGTTCAAGCTCGACGGAGCTTTCCAGGTCAACGATCACCCCGACAGACTCTGGGGCGGCAAGTATTTTGACGACGAGGTTCACAACGTATACCCGACGATCTACGTCAAGCAGATGCAGGAGGGATTCGCCGATCAGACCGACGGACGCCGCGCGTGCATTTATACGGCGTGCTTCTATGCCGGAAGCCAGAGATATGCGGCATCATGGGCAGGAGATACCGGCGGCGGATACGATACGGTAGTTGCAATGCTGAACTACGGTCTGAGCGGTCACACCAATGTTTCGTGCGATATGGAGGTAACACGCAAGGAGGGAATACATTACGGCTTCCTTTCTCCGTGGACCCAGCAGCTCGGATGGCGAAATTGGCAGCAGCCGTGGTTCCTGCGCGAGGAGCTTGAGGACATGATTCGCTATTACGCACGTCTGCGCTCATCCCTCTTCCCGTATATCTATTCAATGGCGCATAAGGCGGCGCGCACCGCGCTGCCGATTGCCCGTGCGCTCTCGCTCATGTATCCCGATGTTCCGGAATACGATTATGTGGCGAATACATATATGCTCGGTGACAGCCTCCTTGTCGCGGTATTCGATATGAACGTAACCCTTCCCGAGGGTAAGTGGATTGACTATTGGACGGGTGAAACGTATGAAGGCGGAAGAAATATCGAGTATAAGATTCCCGAGGGACGCGGCGGCGCGCTGTTTGTACGTGCAGGCTCGGTTATCGCAATGATGGAGCCGCAGGAATACGTCGAGAAGGTGATTCCCGAGAACTATATCCTCAGCGTTTACCCCGGCGCCGACTGCGAATTTGTACTCGTTGAGGACGACGGATATACGTTTGACTATATGAACGGCGGCACTGCCGATACCGTGATATCCCTGAAGGACAGCCGCGAAGGAGCGTTTATGCTTGATGTCGGCATGCGAACGGGATCGTTTGCGGGAAGAGCGAAGAGAGAGGAAGGACGCTGCAAGGAGTCCGATCCGGCTATCCCCGCAATGGGCGAGGTCGCATCGTTCACCGTCCGTCTTGAAAACTGCGCCGCAAAGAGCATAACGCTCGACGGCAGTGCGGTTGACTTCACGGTCTCCGACGGAACGAGCGTATTTGAAATACCCGCAGAGCTTCACAAAAACAACGGTCTTTCCTATAAGATCGAGTATTGAAAGGATTGTAAATCATGAGAGAAATCAGACCGCAGGCAGAGCAGGGGATAGTATGGCGTAATCCCAAATCGATTTTTAAATACAACGGCTGGCCGAGCGTGTGCTGCGACGAGCGCGGAGTTCTTTATGCGACCGCATCGAGCTTCCGTATCCAGCACGTCGACCCCGTCGGAAAGAACGCTATGTTCGTCAGCTTCAACGACGGAAAAACATGGACCCGTCCGATCGTCGTGAACGATTCGTACCTCGACGACCGCGACACCGGCGTTGCCAGCCTCGGAGACGGAAAAATGATCATTTCTTGGTTCAGCCTTCGCTATGACGACGACTGCGCGGGACATGCGGATTTCGAGTGGGAAAAGCCTTACGATAAAGAGACCATTCTCAGCATGGGCAGAGTGTGCAAGCTTCTCCCGCAGGAGGAGATGAAATCCGGCGCATACGTCAAGGTGTCCGACGACTACGGTGTATCGTGGAGCGAGCCGATCGCGGTTCCCATGACCGCACCGCACGGTCCGAGCAGGCTTTCCGACGGACGTGCGGTATTCCTCGGCAAGGATATGTTCCCCCGCGAGGACGGGAAGTCCCACATTGCTTCCTATATCAGCGCAGACGGAGGACGCACGTGGGAGAAAACGGGTGATGTTCCGCTTCCGCCCGATCTCACATGGGATCATCTTCATGAGCCTCATGTGATCGAACTTCCCTCAGGACGACTCCTCGGCGCGATCCGCGTTCACTGCCGCAAGGCGGCACCTGTTGACACCTGCTATACCACATACTCCGACGACGGAGGAAAGACATGGTCAATGCCTAAGTCCACGGACGTTGACGGACTTCCGCCTCACCTGTTCCTCCATTCCTCCGGCGCGGTCATCCTCAGCTATGCATGCCGCGCATCGGAAAAAAAGTCGGAGAGAGCCGCGGTAAGCTACGACGGCGGCGAGACTTGGAGCGACGATTATGTTCTCAACGACAATATCCCGTTCAGCGATCTCGGATATCCCGCAACTACCGAATGCGCTGACGGATCGCTCATAACCGTATATTATCAGTGCTATCCCGGCGATGATTTCTGCTCGGTCCTCCAGACAAAGTGGAAGCTTGAAAAGTAATGGCAAAGAATCGCAGTGAGGGACATTTCCGCCTGTCGAACCTGTTCAGCTATAACGCGCCGGTGGTTCTCACGTTTTCCGTGATATCGCTTGTCGTGCTGCTGCTCAATGAACGGCTTCCGGTGGACCTTAACCGCATGCTGTTTTCGGTCTACCGGACGTCGTTCCGCGATCCGCTCATGTATGTGCGTGTTTTCACGCATGTGCTCGGACACGCCGATATGGCTCACTTTTCACAGAATATATGTCTTCTCCTCGTTATCGGACCGATTGTCGAAGAAAAATACGGCAGCAGGAATCTCCTTTTGGCGATGGTGATAACGGCTTTTGTCACGGGCGTTCTCCATATGGTGCTGTTTCCCGGAACCGTTCTCCTCGGCGCAAGCGGGATAGTCTTTATGGCGATACTGATGGCGTCGATAACCAATTTCCGCGACCGTAAGATCCCGCTGACGCTTATTCTTGTGGCGGCGATCTATATCGGTCAGGAGATATTCTCCGGCGTGACGGCTCGCGACAACATATCGCAGTTCGGGCATATAGTAGGCGGAGTAATGGGAATAATTTTCGGTCTTACTTTTACAAAAAACAGAAGTTGACCGGGAGGCACCATGAAGAAACTGATTTCGGCTGCGCTTGCGGCACTTACGATTTCGGCTGCACTGAACGGGTGCGTGGGGAAAACCGAAAGCTTGTCCCCTGTTCGCGCTCTTTCGTCGTCAGCGGAAAAATCCGCGGAGTGGCTCACCGAGCGCCTCGGCGCTGACGTACCGGAAAACGATATTCTTC
>OKSB01000152.1_pt1 | contig 71986 bp, 81 predicted proteins | sample 1601171 | NCBI WGS metagenome assembly OKSB01 (sample SAMEA3541496, study PRJEB24748) | human gut metagenome | biome: human gut; feature: human-associated habitat; material: faeces | place: China | collected 2012 | reverse complement strand
AGTAATAAGTACATGTTTTATTTTTTGCTCTGTCTACTTGACGGGGAGCGGTTCAGTCCGGCATGTTGGGCTTTCTAAAGCTAAGAAAAATGTCCGCATAGGATGCTTTTACTATATCTCTGACTACGGTATAATAAACTTATCAAAACGGAAAGCAGGGATCTTTATGGATGGGAACAGGCAAACGGGTACGAATTACACGCTGAAGGATTATTTCATAAACTATCTTTTAAAAATCCGAGGGATTTCCCAATCATCGGCTAATCATTACGTTGGCGCGTTGCAAACGACGATTAGCCGCTATCTCATGGAAAAGAAGCTGGTGAGCCAGTCGATTTTTGAAATCACCGATTTGGATCGGCTCGTGCAGTATGAGGAAATCCTTATGCATGATGCGGATTTCTTGGCGTTGAATCAGCGTGGCAATCGTATGTACAGCGTGGCTCTCCACCGCTATATGGGATTCGTCCAAGGGGAGTGGTTTCGGCAAAGTACGGATCCGCAGGCTGAAATAAAAAAGCTGGATACGCCTATTTTGGTCAAGGCCTATTATCAGACCACGGTGCAGCAATATAAGCGCTCCGGAATTATCAAAAAGCAGGTGACCGAAGCGGCTTTATATCGTTGTGAGGCCAATCCGGATCATCAAACGTTTATCGTCAACCATACGTCTCATCCCTATATGGAAGGCCATCACGTGATTCCCTTGAAGAAGCAAAAAAACTTTTCCTACAGCCTGGACGTTTACGCTAATGTCGTCTGTCTTTGCCCTGTGTGCCATCGTTTGCTGCATTACGGGAGACCAGAAGACAAGGAACGCATTTTGACAAAGTTCTATGATGAACGAGGCGAACGCTTAGCCCGCAGTGGTATAGAAGTGAGCCGGGCTGATTTTTTAGGCCTGACGGAGGGAAATGTATGAAGACAATCCACGTAGTAGCCGCGGTCATTACGGACGGCACCCGCGTTTACGCGACGCAGCGCGGCTATGGTGAGCAAAAGGGCGGCTGGGAGTTTCCTGGCGGCAAGATCGAAGCAGGAGAGACGCCGGAGGCGGCGTTACGGCGGGAAATCCTGGAAGAGCTACAGACGGAGATTGCTGTCGGGACGTATTTGGGGACTGTGGAATACGACTATTCGGCGTTTCATCTCTCTATGGCGTGCTACATCTGCCAGGTAGCTGCCGGTCATTTGACTCTTGTCGATCATATGGCCGCTAAATGGCTCACAGCAGATACTATGGAAAGTGTGGATTGGCTGCCGGCGGATAAGGTGGTTGTAGAATGGGTCAGAACGTATATGGGCTGGGAAGCAGCAGAGCCGCGGCATGAGGGACCAAGATAACGTAACATAGCTAAACTGTGAGTTTGTTTGTTGAGCAGGTACGTGTGCGGATTCGTCTCTTTCCCACGCTGCCTGAGGCAGCGCGTATTCCCACCCCCCTATGTGAGGAAAGCAACACACAGACGCAGTATATCTAAGTGCAGGGAATGCAAAAGCCAGGCCGTTTTGGCCTGGCTTTTTTGAATTCTTATAAGCTTTTAATGATTTCGCATAGTTTTTCTGTGTTTTCTACTGTCGTTGCCCAGCTGGTGCAGAAGCGGATGATGGAGTGGCTTTCGTCGTATTTTTCGCCGAAGTTGTAGACGGCTTTTTCTCCCAGTTTTTTCATCTTTTCGTTGTCGATGATGAAGAAGATTTGATTGGTCTGGGAGTCGAAGCAGAGTGGCAGGCCTGCTTCTTGCAAGGCTGCTTTGATGCGGTGTGCGCAGTCGATCGCTGTTTTGCAGAGTTCTGCGTAGAGGTTGTCTTTGAAGAGTTCGTCGAATTGGATGCCTAAGACGCGGCCTTTTGCCAAGAGGGCACCGTTTTGCTTAATTATGGTGAAGAAATGAGGGATAAGGTCCGGATTTGGCAAGACGACGGCTTCGCCTAAGAGGGCGCCGCATTTCGTGCCGCCAATGTAAAAGACGTCGCACAGGCGGGCAATGTCTGCCAGGGATACGTCGTTTTCCGGGCAGGCCAGGGCGTAGGCCAGGCGGGCGCCATCGAGGAACAAAGGCAAATGATGACGGCGGCAGACGTTGCTAATGGCGGTCAGTTCTTCTAAAGAATAGAGTACGCCAAATTCGTTAGGCTGGGACAGATAGACCATTCCCGGCATGACCATGTGTGCTTTGTTGTCATCGCCTTCGTAGTCGGCTACAAACTGTTCGACTGCCGCAGCAGAAATCTTTCCCGATTCCGAGGGAATGGTCATTACCTTATGACCACCGGCTTCGATGGCGCCGGCTTCGTGAACACTAACGTGACCGCTTACGGCCGACACGACGCCCTGATAAGGCTGCAAGACTGCCTTGATGACGATGGCATTCGTCTGTGTCCCGCCGGTCAGAAAATGAACAGCCGCCTGCGGTGCCGCACAGGCCTCGCGGATCCGTGCCCGGGCAGACTCGCAAATTTCATCGGTCCCGTAGCCCGGCGTCTGCATTAAATTCGTATCGATCAAGCGCTGTAAAATCCGGGGATGAGCCCCTTCCTGATAATCTGAAGCAAAGTGCAATTGTTCCTGTGCCATAAGAATCTCTCCTCATTTCTGGTTGATGTAGTTTCTCTAATATTTTACAGGAAATGCCGGGGAAAAGCTACTGGATAAAGGTTTCATTTTCGAGGAAAAGCCTGGCTGATGCGGCTTTTTTCGGCGTAGACTGTGGTGGGCTCGCTGTGGCCGGAGTAGAGGACCGTGTCGTCCGGGAGAACCAGGATACGTTCAAAGATGCTGTGCATCAGTGCCGGCAGATCGCCGCCATAGTAGCCGCTGCTGCCAAAGCTGCCGGCAAAGATGGTATCGCCGACGAAAGCGGCGTGATCAGCGGCGCTGTAGTAGGTTACACTGTCAGGAGTGTGGCCCGGTGTAGGGAGTACTTGCAGGGCTACGGCAGGATTGGCTGCCAGGGTGATGGTTTCGTCGCCACGCAGATAGGTTACAGGATCGACGACGACGTGGAGGCCGCAGGCTGCCGAGAGATTCCAGACCGTGTCTTTGACGTAGCGTTTTCCTGCAGCGTGGATGAGGACCGGCGCTTGCCATGTCCGGCTCAGCTCGTTGGCTGCTGCCGTATGGTCGAAGTGACCGTGCGTGAGCAGGATTTTTTCGATGGTATAGCCTTTTTCCCGTACCAGTTCAGCCAGCTTGTCCGCTTCAGACGGCGCATCGATGAGAAAGCCATGCTTCGTCTTTTCATCAATGAAGAGGTAGCAGTACGTGGAAAAATATCCTTTTACCAATAATGTCTGAATCATGGCCTAGCCTCAGAAACTGCAGCCGTTGATACCGCAGGCCATGCCGGCCGATTCTGCAGCTTCGGTCTGGGCTTCTTTTTCTTCTTCCAGAATGTTTCCCAGTGCTTCCTGAATCAGCTCTGCCGGCTGGGCACCTGAGATGGAATATTTCCCGTTGATGAGGAAGAAGGGCACAGCGTTGATGCCATTCATATAGGCAGCCTTTTCGTCGTCCCGCACGTCCTGGGCAAAGGCATCACCTTGTAGCACGTTCTTGGCTTCCAGCGGATCTAAGCCCGCTTCCGTAGCAAGCTGCAAGAGCAGGTCCTGGTCACTTAGTTCCTGATTCTTGCTGAAATAGGCCTGGAACAAGGCTTCGATAAGAGCCGTATTCCCCTTGCTCTGCGCATATTTCGTCAATCTATGGGCGTCGAAGGTGTTCGTATAGCGGGTCGTAGCATACTTGAAATCAAGGCCCTCTTGGACGCCCATATGGGAAATGCCATGGATGGTCTGCAAAGCCCCCGCTTCGGACAAACCATACTTCTTGGCAAACCGGGCCGGCGTCGTCGAAGTCACTTCCTTAGGCGCACTGGGGTCCAGCTCAAACGCGCGGAACACGACATCTATCGATGCCTCCTGGGGCAGCGCCTGCAGGGCTTTCTTCAATCTCGTTTCACCAATATAGCAATACGGGCAAGCATAATCGGACCATATTTCAATTTTCATGAGAATCTCTCCTTTGGAATACACTTACTATCTCGTTTATGGTACCCATTATACGGACTTTAGACAGGATCACAAGAACGCAAAAATAGGAGAGATACTATATAAAAAGAGAGAAATGGCATTTTCCGCCACCTTGGCCGCACAATTTTCAGACTGCCCCCTAGAATACACAGCCAATCTCTTAGGCGGCAAATGGAAAATTAAACTGATCTGGACCATCTACGAAGCAAAGAACATCCGCTTCAACCAACTGAAAAGAGAACTCGACGGCATTACGGACATGATGCTGACCAAAATCCTCAAAGAACTCGTAGCCGAAGACATCATCTGCCGGACCCAATTCAACGAAATCCCGCCCCACGTCGAATACTCCCTCACAGAAACAGGCCTAAAACTGGTCCAATCCCTAAGCGCCATCCGCGAATGGACAAAGGAACAACAAGAAAAAAAGGAATAGGTAAGCTTTTCCTGAGACGAGGAAAGGGGCTGCGAAGCCGCCGATAAAGGCTGGAAGCGACAACGAACAGCAGCGTAATGCGCATACTCGCGCGATACGCTGTTTTTTGGTACAATAATAACAAAATGATCCGACAGGGGGCTGGAAAATAATGGAAACGGGAGTGGAAGGCATGGCTCCATTGGGGAAAAATATATCACTATATCTCATGGACGGAGAGGCTGCCGGACGATGGGTGGCGCGGTTATCGAATTGGAACTGTGTGGCCTATAAGATTCCATACGGCGATTTGAAGGAATTTGTAAATGGTGATGAAGATTACTGCTTGTTAAGTGGACCTGGAGTGTATTTTCTCTTTGGCAAGGACGACGCCACGGGAAACGATTTCGTCTATGTAGGCGAAGCAGATAACGTGCTTAGACGAATCGACCAGGACCATACATTTCAAAAAAATGATACATACTGGAAAGAGGCCATTACCTTTGTTGCCACTGATGGATCACTAGACAAGGCGCGGGTCAAATATTTGGAACATCGTTTCTATACGCTGGCAAAGGAAGCTGAGCGGGATGTCGTGAAAAATAGCAATACGCCAACACAGTCACCCTTGTCGAAGGCTGTGCGCGATGAATTGGAGCAGTTTATACGGAATGCTGAACTGATTTTGCCGGTCCTTGGCCATCGGACACTGGAATCCATGCGGCTTGTGACAGCAAATATGCAGGCTGAAGACCTCCTATATTTCAGCCGTAACGGCGGTAAAGGAGGCAGAGGTCTGTGCCGCATGACGGAAGACGGCTTCTGGGTACTCAAGGGGAGCTATATCTACCCGAATCTGTCTGCATCGGCCCCTAATGGCATACGCAAGGCCCGGAAAGAATATGCCCGGATCATTGATCAAAATAGCATTCTTCAGGAAAATATCCGTTTTAGCAGCCCATCCTATGCGGCTTCCTTTGTCTGCGGCAAAAGCTCTAATGGGTTGAAAGAGTGGAAAAATAAAGATGGCGTGTCTTTGAAAGATCTGGAACAAGGCAAACAGGAAAAGCCATCATCAGGAATAAAACCAGAACGAGAAATCCTGCACCTTTCCGGCCATAAGGCAGTGGCCAGAGGCTATTTGGATGGAAAATGTTTCGTCGTCCTTAAGGATTCGGGAATTTGCCTGAATGAGCGCAAATCCTGTCCCTCTAGTGTGCATCACCATAGAGAGCTTTTGAGGGAACGAGGCATTGTAAAAAATAATGTATTTGCAGTAGATTATTCTTTTTCCAGTCCTTCTATGGCGGCATCATGCATCCGTGGTGGTACGGCTAACGGAAGAGAAGCCTGGCTCTATGAAGACGGACAAAGCATAAAAGAACGAGAGGAAAATAGCTGATTTACTAAGGCACGTAATGTGTAGTGGTTAATACAGAAAAATGGCGTAAAAACGAGGTACAGATCCTTGTTTTGCGCCTTTTTTGCGTACCTTTTGAGAGAAATAGATGGAACTGCTTGGATTTGTGGGACCATTCTTGCAAAAATAGCTTCAATCTATACCTCTTATGCGAATTACGTATTGTGTTACGATTGAACTTTTCGAATAGTTATATTAAAATAGATATATAAAAAATGTCGCCGTTTGTTATGGTAAAAAGAGGGTGCATCATCATGTACAAGTCTCACCGAAAAAATCAATCTTCTGATACGCAAAACGATATGGTTCGCATCCAATCTGCGTGCGAGCAGATCAATGCTGATGTGGCCAAGCTGAAAACAGCCCTCCTTGCAGTATTTGACATGGAACCGGATTCAAGCGTATTTTCCAGCATTACCAGCATTGAAAAAGAAGTAGAGCACATTGCCGGGCTCATTCGATCTGTTACGGGAATCAACACCATCGGCCTTGCTTGTAGCCGTATCTTGAGCCGCTTGCAGACGATTAAGACAGAACTGGCCAATACACTCGACGTAGATGAATACAGACACATTCGTACTGGTGTCTACGCCATCGACGCCAGCGTGCAATACATCGAAATCTGCCTGATCCGGATGATGAAAACGCCGGCTCTGGCCACGGCCCCGGCATATCACTAATTGCATATAGTCAGACGAACCAAGCTGCCTCGCCATACTAGCTTAGACGAGGCAGTTTTTTTGTTTTTGAAAACCTTTGTTGCTATTGAAATTATATATGGTATAATAATTGAAGTAAATATAATTTAACAAAATAGTATTTTGCATAAAGGAGAAGGATACCCATGGAATTACATGACAACGCAAAAGGAACGGCCATCGAAGAACTCATTAAAACTCTGCACACGGCAGAAGTACACGGCTCCGACTCCTACTACGTCTTAGCCGCACAGGCTAAAGCTGCCGGCCTGGACGACCTGGCCGAAGCCATGTCCTTGAATGCACACGAAGACTCAGCCCACGGCGGCACCTATGGCGCCATGCTAGGCTTAGGCGCTAACGACGAAGCCACCCTCTGGAAACGGGCCGTCGCCTTCTACCAAGCCGAAGCCAGCGCCAAAGAAACCTTAACCGCATTGGCACAAAAAGTCCGTGACGCAGGCTTCCCGGACGTAGCCGACGTAATCCTCGCCACAATCCCGCAAGAAGACGAACACGCCCGCCGGCTGGCAAGGGTATTTGAAGCACGGGGTATTTCGTACAAATAAGAGACGCTAGCCTTCTCAAGAGAAGGTATCGGCAAAGCCGGAGAAAAACCGGCATGCCATATGATATGCAGTAAACAACAAAACACCCGCTCAGTGTAGCGCTGCAGACTGACAAAGCTATAGTATAATGGCACCACTTTAGGCGCCTGGACTCTCAACATTTCTGAGATTTCAGGCGTCTTTTTGTGTAGAAAAAGGATTATTAGAATAGATAACAAATAGTTTGATAGGACAGACATATGTCCCTACATTTTGCTAAACTATATGTAATAAGGGAAAACTGCTTCGGCAACAAATACCATATCAACCGGCAGACCTTTGTGCCGTTATCAGACAAAATTACGAACTACCACCAGCTGTTACGGGGGTAATGTCGCTTTGAAGGCGACCACAAAGACTCCAGTATGGCGTATTCTATAAATAAGAAGACACGAATTTTATTAGACTATCATGACAAATCACTTTGTTAAGAAATAACACATGATGATTGTCACGCACCTAAGCCTTTGGTAGAATAAAAGAATAAGAATTGCGAATACAATACCTCAAGAGGGAGGTTGGTATCATTGAATCAGACAGTAGAAATGTATTTCCAAAAATTGATAGAAACGCGTAAGATCCATCCGGCTAGGCATAGCATATGCGATGATCCTGGTCAATTTGTTAATTTCCGAAGAAAGCAGTTTTTGTTTGCATTACTTCAATTGGCTGATGATGCCGAAGCAACAGTGGCACGTTTTGTCCTTGAAAAAGACCGCTTGATTTTTTCTTATGCAGGAAAACGCCCGCTTACGATTACTAATCCGGCAACGGAACGTATGGACTTGGAACGAGGTGTACTGGGAGATATCAATGCTTTGACGGGATTAGATCTTTTTACGACCACGAAGGATAATAAAATAGGAAAAGTAAATGCAGGGTTGAAAATGATTTTTCAATTTGCCTTCTCTTTTGAGGTTTATGATCCGGCCATTTTTTTTCGTGTAGATCAGATGGGAATACCGAAAGTGTTAACTACGGACACGCCTGGACGGAAGCCGTCGTATACAAGGATTATTATTCCGTTAGGTGAAGGAGAATTGCCTCATAACTTAGCGTATAACATTGTGAAAAGAACATTGCAGCATCTTTATTATCCTAATTTGTTTTTGACTCATTTGCGAGATATTGCTTATAAGATCGATGATGAGCATATAGGATCGTATAATAAGCTTGTCTTGCATACACTGGAATTAGATGCCCAGACACGGGTAAAGAAAATTCGCCTGATATGTCAATCTGATAATTATCCAGCCGATGAAACGGATTTATGGGTATTCAAACGTCATAGTAATGAAGGGACCTGCGCTGTAGGTTTCCTGGTTGATGCGGCTGGTAATCTACAACCTATAGTAAGAAACGCCTTTTGCTTCTTTCTAACCAAAACAAATACAGGTTTGCAATTCTTAATCCAGGCGCCATTCCATCTGGATACAGACGTGTACCAGATTTTAGATCATGATCCACATAATGAAATACTGCTTCAAACCCTGACGCAGCTTGCGGCAGACGCTATGCAAGGTTTCAAACAAATAGAGAACGAAGTTAATGAGCGCGTTTTGACCGATACGGTTTTTTCTGTCATTCCTTTGGAAAAAGATGAGATGACATCTGGACTTTTTTCTCAATGGCAGCCGCGCTTTTATGAATCTATACACCAGTCCTTTATGACGCAGAAAATTATTCCTACCAAGAGTGGCTATGTAGACCGTGCTCATGCGTACTGGGCGGCAAATAGTGCAATGCTTACCTTGTTCGACGATGCACAATTACGCCGTTTGTTTGACAAGTCTGATGTAGGTTGGATATATCCAACACAAGGCTATGAAGAAATAAAGAAGGACTCTGTAAATCAGGCACTTTATGGATATTTGGATTCTCTCACTACGCTTAAAGTTCCGGAAGAATCTCTTATAAAAGGCCATTATGCTGACGCAGGTAAGCGCATTCGGGACTTTATCGGCGTTACAGTGAAATTTATAGAAGCCCAAAAAGATACGTGGCTCATTAAATTTTATCGCTGGCTACTTGAAAAAAGTCAATACTGGGAAACTGCGAAAACAAAGCCGATTTTCCTGGATCAAAATCGCCATGCTGTTGCAGCCTATAATATTCGCACTAGACGGCCTGGTATCTTTGTCCCACACTCAGGGGCAAGGAACACACAGCCTCTACCTGTCATTAACATGGGACTAGCTGATGCCAGTAGTACACAGGAACTATTAGATCATTTTGGTATACGGACTTATACGAAAAAAGACTATATGGAGTTTATCATATTACCAGGTCTCGATAAAAGCAAGGACATAGACTGCGAGAATTTTAAGGCCGTATTCAACTATTATTGGGAATGCTCTAAACAGGAGCGGTATTTCTTCCTCATGAAATTAAAGTATCATAAATTTCTTATTGCTAGGAATTATAAAGAGCATCCGTTTTATAATCAGAAGGCAACACATGTATATTATCTGCCCGACTCAGTAAGCGGATTGCCAAACTATGAAGAAAAAGATAACTTCGGCAATCTTTTGCACTATGTTGATACGCCCCGCTATATAAAAGCTGTCGGCAAAGATAATAAGCAAAAATTATGGCTTTTTTTGGAAGAATTGGGGGTTGAAAAGAGAAAAGAAAGGATTAAATCTAATCCGCAAAGTGGAGGCAAACCGCCGATACCACCACATGCTGATGACATTCTTAAACAGATATATCTATCACAAAAAATGCTAAAACGATGCCCTTTTGATAACTATTCGTTGTATGAGAAAATCGGCTATGTGAAGAGAAATGATGGGTATGAAAAAAAAGTGAAGGTTTTGTCCTGCCCATTATGTCATAAAAGTTTTATGCAGAACAATTCTGTTCCTAGAGAATTGTATGATAGAGACTATGATGTAAAATTAAGCAAAATTATAGAGCATAGTGATAGTAATGGTACACAAGGAAATAGTAGTAACAACGTAATTAATCCAATTGAATCGGGCTCAAAGCCAGGTTATCAAATCGGTTTGATGAAATTTAAAACTCTTATTATTTCCCATAACCCTTATGTCCAATGTATTGCAGGCCATAAGACAATGAAGAGAAGCGAGATTCAATATGATTGCAGGAATGGCAGCAATAAGACGCTTAAGGTTAGAATATGTCGTACTTGCCACAGAGTATATCTTGAAAAAAAAGAAATTCCAGCAGATATAGACTTTACAGCACTTAATGTGCATCTTCTTAATATGGCTACTGCGAAGAAAATCATTGATCATGTAATTAGCTTAGATACTTTAAATCAAAAAATGGAAGAACTTGAGAGCGAAGGTAAACGCATCTTTAGTCCAGAACAAGGTACAGGTATCGTTATCAAAAATGGCATTCCTTTGAAAGGAACCACTAATAGAAAAGAAACGGTTATTGCAGTAAAATTCCTCGAGGATTTGGATAAGATAAGATATTTTAGGGAAAATGTCGCTTTTAAGAATCATGATCTCATCTTTTACTAAGCGGTAAAGCGCCGGCACAGACTAGGGGAAACTGTGCCGGTGTTTTTTCTAAAATAGATAAACTTTAACAGTGGACACCCGTCCGTCCCCTTTACTGCAGTGTACTTACTAAAAATCCATGAATGTCGCATGTTTACCAAAAAAAAGTATGTGATTGTTGGCACGTATCGGAATTTCTGATAGAATGAATGCATAAGTATCAAATATCGGACCGGAGCATAGTAACAGCCCCGGATATATATATACTACACCTCAAAAGGGAGGTTATTTTGATTGAATGCTGAAGAGAGAGTTTATTTTGAAAAATTATCCGCAAGTCATCGGGAGGATGTAAGGACGTTCCAAAAGCCTTCATATACGGGTTGGTGGGATAGTATTACTGATAAATATTCAGATAAGGCGCATTTCCTGTATGAGCTGCTGCAGAATGCCGATGATGCCGGGGCGACGGATGCCCGGTTCATGTTAGAGGATGAACGCTTGATTTTTGCCCATAATGGGACACGTCATTTTTCCATTACCAATCCTGATACGGAAGGAGAGGATAAGAAAAACGGTACCCTCGGCGATATCAACGCCATTACAGGGATTGCCTTTTCCAACAAGGATAAACAGAATAAAATAGGAAAATTTGGCGTAGGCTTCAAGGCTGTATTTCAGTACACGAATACGCCGCATATATGGGAGTGGCATTGTCACTATGAATAGGAAAAATGAAGATGACATAACGGTTGAAAAAAGAGATAATTTTGGAACAAGTTTCTATATTAGTCCTGTTTTTTGCTACTTAAGAAAATATCTGAAATCAGGAGATTATCCTAAAAGTATCATTTTAGCTTGGTATTAAAGATGGCGGGTCCAGCACAATCCTTATGCTTGGGCTAGACCCATCCTTGTTTTTAAAAGCATGTTCGTTAACCAGGAACTGAGCCATGCGGCAATTTGAATCTGAGCTACCTTTGTTCCCAAATTTCTGTTTTCTGGAATTGAATACTTCGCACCAATTAGGCCATTGGCTTGGTGCTTTTAGTCCATACACACTTTTCATCAGGAAAATTTCCACAAAAAAAGCGTGCATCCCGAGAGAGGTTGGAGAGGATGCACGCTTTTATTAAAAACCAGGTAGAAAGGTATTAATCTTAAAACCACGTCCGAACAATAAACCAGGCCAGGCTCATGATGACGACGGAGCAGAGGGCGGCGCTGGTGAGGGGACGGACGCCTTCGTGGGCGATGACGCCGAAGTTGACGTTGAGGCCCAGGGCTGCCATGACCATGCCGAGGATGAGGTAGGCGATTTTGACCAGTGTCGGAACGGCGATTTCTACGGCCGGGATGTACGAGCCGATGGCGCTGGCGATGATGAAGCCGCCCATGAACCAGGGGATAGGAACCTTGAATTTCGAGTTCGTATCGCCGGATTTGCGGCGCTGGCGCCAGGCTTCGAAGACGCCGAGGATGAGGGCTACCGGAGCGAGGAGAAGGACACGGGAGAGTTTGGCGATGATGGCGCTGTCCGTGCCGACCGGGCCGGCACTGCCGCCGGCGGCGACGGCGTGGGCGATTTCATGAAGGCTCAGGCCTGCCATGACGCCGAATTGGGCATTGCTAAAGCCGAGGAAGGGCTGTAAGAAGACGATGACCAGGGTAAAGACCGTGCCCAAAATGGCGACGATAGCGACAGCCAGGACGGACTGGTCGGCTTTGGCTTTGAGAGCGCTGGAAATGCCCATGACAGCGGCGGCACCACAGATGCTGCAGCCACAGGCCGTGAGGAGGGCGAGGATGTGATCGACGCGGAAGAAGCGGGCTACGAAATAATTAATGGTAATCATGATGGCTACGACAAAGACCGCTGCTTCCAGACTTTTCAGGCCGGCGCTCATGAGGATGACCAGGTTGAGCTTGAAGCCTAAAAGGATGATGCCGGCACGAAGAAATTTATTGGCAATAAAGCCTGTGCTTTCCCGTGCCATTTTGGTAATGGATTGACTAAATTGAATGACCATGCCCAAAACGAGGGCCAAAACGAGATGACCGATGAGGGAAAAGCCTGGCAGGCTGGCCAGGGCCTGACCGATAAGGGAACAGGCCAGGGTAAGGATGATGCCAATCATGGCATTGCGGCGATTGGCAAAGGGAAATAACGAAGACATAATGACAACACTCCTGACATACTTGCGTTTAACGCATAATTGAATTTCTAAGATGCAATAAGTATACTCCAGGTCTTCCTTTTCGTAAAATACTAAGATATAATAGATTTCATAGGCATTTACTTATAGGAATAGGATGTGTATCTTTCATGACGTTTCGCCATTTACGCATTTTCCTCACGGTCTGTGAGACTCTCAATATGACCAAAGCGGCAAAGGAACTGCATATTAGCCAGCCTTCCGTAACCCAGGCTATTCATGAGCTCGAAGCCCATTACGGCCTGTTACTCTTTAAAAGGTCCGGGCGCCAGATTTTTCTCACGCCTGCCGGCCGCCATTTGGAGCAGCTGGCCAGTCAGATTATTTCCTTGCAGCAGCAGGCTGAGGCGAGTATGCACGCCCTGCAGCACCAGCTGCCCATTTGGCTCGGTGCCAGCATTACCATTGGCGATGTTTTCCTCGTCGACCTCTTGCAGCACGCCCGCCAGCTTTGGCCGGATCAGGAAATCCTTTCAGCCGTCCATAATACAGAAGAACTGGAACAGCTGCTCCTGGAGGATAAGCTCGACCTGGCTCTCGTCGAAGGGCGCCTTACGTCGCCCCATTTGACGACTGTCCCTATCCTGACGGACTGGCTGACACTCATTGCGTCGCCGGAAAATGAATGGGCCCACAAGACCATTCAAACGGCCCGGGATCTCGATCACTTGCCGGTTTTTGTCCGTGAAGAAGGAAGCGGCACGCGGGAACTCTTCGAACGGGTCATGCAGGAGCATCACGTACCGTATCACGTCATTGGCGTGTACAATAATTCGACGGCCATTAAGAACGCCGTCATGGCCAATCTCGGCCTGTCCTTCTTATCGCGCACGCTCGTACGCAAGGAAGTAGCAGACGGACGGCTGGTGGAAGTGCCCATGGGTGAACTCGAATTTAAGCGTGTATTCCGCATTGCGTACCGCAAAGACAAGTATTTGACGCCGCCCATGGAGGCTCTCATTGACGAATGCAAACGAAGCGAAGAATGGCTCCACGGTGACAGAGAACCTGTATAAGCATGACAAAAGAGCTGGGAAAAGGCGAACCTTTTCCCAGCTCTTTTTGGCGTGTCATTAGCGGATATAGTGGATGCGGCTTTCGTCAAAGCGGTCCTTTTGCGGACGGACCTTTTCGGCATAGCCATAGGCAAAGATGGAGAAGGGCATGAGATCCTCAGGGAGGTCCATGATTTCCCTGACCTTGGCAATGCGGTCGGCAAAAGGCGCTACGCCGACCCAGACGCCGCCCAGGCCCATTTCATCACAGGCGAGCCACAAATGCTCCGTGCAAATGCTCATGTCTACAGGTGCTACGTTTTGATAGGGCATTCCTGTGGCATGCATGACTGTCAGAATGGCTACAGGCGCACGGCCGGCGGGTTGGGAAAATTCGCTGATATGAGATAACTTTTCCAGCACCTCTTTGTTGGTAATGACATAGAATTCCCAAGGCTGCTGGTTGCCGGCTGACGGTGCCTGCATGGCGGCTTTGAGCATATATTCCGTTTTTTCCTGTTCAACAGGACGGTCGGCATATTTTCGGACACTGGTTCTGGTGAAAATGCTGCTGGTCATGGGTAGTACCTCCTGAAAGATAAAATGATCAATACAATATATTGGTGTTTACCTATTAAACATACTATATATAGTATGTATCATGGCTAAATCATAGCATATTTCCTACATATACGCAAGGACACCTATGCCGTTGCTCTGTACGGCCTGCGTGGAAAAGAGAAAAATAATAGCACAAAGATATTGACCAGCCCAAAGTGGTCACGTATAATTAAAGTAACACAAATTAACAATAAATAACATGAAAAGCGTTTCCATCATGTTAACTCAGACAGGAAGGGATGCCTCATGCTGGCAGCAGAACGCAGACAGTATATACTAAACGAATTATATAAAAATAAAGCCGTTGCCATTAACGAACTGGCGGAAGAATTAGGTGTAACAACCATGACGATCCGCCGGGATCTCCATTTACTGGAATCACAGGGACTGTTGGAAAAGAGCCACGGCGGCGCCGTTTTGGCCGAATCCCTCGTAAAGGAAGCAACGTACCGGAACCGTAAATTGGCCCATGTGGAAGAAAAGCAGCACATTGCCAAGACAGCACTGTCGTTTATCGAGTCTTCGATGAGCGTCTACATCGATGCCGGCACGACGACATATGAACTGGCAGAGCTCATGGCCCAGCAGCACTGGGAAGATCTGACCGTCGTTACCAATGATTTATCCATCTCTCAGATTTTGTCGCCTGTCCGGGGTATCGATACGATTATGGTCGGCGGCCATGTTGACCGGGAATCCAATTCGACCGGTGGTGTATTGGCCATAAATATGGTACAGTGCATGCACTTTGATCTTTGCCTCTTAGGCACGCAGGCCATCACCAAGGACTGGCGCATTATGACGGCCAATGCGGATAAGGTCGACGTCAAGCGGGCCTGTATCCACGCAGCCGATCAGGTCGTTTTGCTGGCCGATCATTCAAAATTCCACAAGCACAAGCTGTATTATATTGCCGGTTTGGATGAAATCAATGTCCTCGTGAGCGATTATAAGACGACGGAAGACGAATTCAGAAAACTGCAGGAATTGGGCGTAGACTACGTGCTCGTATAATACCACTCAGATATAAGGACAGGCCTTTAAGGGGCCGCTACAGCCATAGGAAAAGGAGACTAGTACCATGCATACTTTTGTCGTAATTGCCGATGATTTTACAGGCGCCAATGATACGGGCGTCCAGCTTTGCAAAAAGGGCGTTGCCGCCCGCGTCGTACTGCACGCCAGCGCTGTTACGAGTGACGTAGACAGCGTTGTTGTCGATACGGAAAGCCGCGTTATTGCCGCTGAAGAAGCAGGCCGCCGCGTAGGCGCCGTGGCCCAGCAGGTCATGGAAACAGGCGGCTGCCGTTTCCTCTACAAGAAAATCGACTCGACGCTGCGGGGCAATATTGAAGCGGAAGTGCGTTCTCTTGCGGCTATTTACAAGCCGGACTTCGTCGTCTGCTGCCCAGCCTATCCCTCACAGGGACGGACCGTCAAAGGGGGACGCTTGTACGTACACGGTACGGCCCTCATGGAAACGGAAATCGCCGCCGATCCGCGCAACCCGCTCCATACAGACGTCGTCGCCCAGATCCTCAACGCTGCCTTAGGCGTGCAGACCGTGCAGATGCCGGCAGTGGCCCTGACAGAACAGACCGTCCTGCCAAACGGCGTATATACCTTTGATGCGGCAACGGAAGGTGATTTACAGCGTATTGCTACGTATTTCCTGCACCAGGAGGATAAGAAAATCCTTTGGATTGGCGCGGCCGGCCTGGCTGAAGGCCTGCTCAATGCGCTCTATGCCGGCAAACCGGCCTTGGCTATCGTCGGCAGTATTAGCCAGAAAACGCTGGAACAGCTGGCCTATTGCCAGCAGCAAGGCGTAACTATCGTCAAAGTCGATATGGCAAAAGCCTATGAAGGCACGCCTGCCGATACGTGGGCGCAAGAGGCCATTACGGCACTCCGGGCCGGCAAGGATGTCATTGTCACGGCGACGACGTGCCGCCAGGATTACGAAGATTTCGTAGCCTACGGTAAGGCAAAAGGCGTCTCGACAGACGAGCTGGCCAATTTCGTCAAACATACGCTGAGCCGCCTGGCACCGGTCATCGTGGGCAGTGCGGATGTTGGCGGTATCTTTATGACCGGTGGCGATACGGCCATTGCCGTCATTGAAGAGCTCCACGCCACAGGCTCGTTAATCCGTAAAGAAGTACTCCCGGGCTTCGTCTTGGGGACCCTCTGCGGCGGCCTTTGCCCGGATCTGCCGGTTATTACCAAAGCCGGCGCCTTTGGTTCGGAAAAGGATATCTTTGCCTGCCTGGAAACCTTATAAGTATATACAAACAAAAATAAGCAGTGTTTCTGTCGGCCTCTCTGGGGCTAAGGGAAACGCTGCTTTTTGTATGGGAAAATGAGCCTTTGCAAAATGGCGTATATCCTGTACAATAAGAATATAGAACAATTTGTCACGAATGTTTTCCGAGGGATGACTTAGATGGAAGAAAAGGAAAGGAATAACCATAAGCAAGGCGCCGCAGAGGAAGAGGAAAAAAACGCTGCAACAGAAGCAGCTGCGGCAGAACGGGAAGCGGCCAGTGCCGGTATAGCTGCTGCCAACGGGGAAAGCCTGCGCCTCCATAGTGCCGCTGCCAAGGAACACCTCGCAGCCTATAGCGGCATCGACAATGAAACGGGCCAGCGGCTCACGCGCAGCCTGAAGGATGTAGCAGAGAGCAAGGTCAATCCGCAGTACGCAGAGCAAAACCTGAAACAGCAAGCCGGCTTTTCTGCAGAAATCAAAGAAACGGCAAGGGCCAACGAAGAGAATATCCTGAACAAGACGGGAACGCGTAAAATCCGTACGGACGATATGGGCCGGGTCAACGATCCGCTCTACGACCATATGGAACTGGACGAACAGGGCCGGATCATTCCCGGTTCGGGCGGACAGATGAAATTTGTCGGCAAAAGCCCGCAGGAATGCCTGGATAAGCTCATGAGCACGAAGTACCAAAAGTACGTCGATCACGATGTGTCCTTTGAAGTGCCGTCTGATTATTACGATGGCATCAAAGAGGAAATCGCTGCGCGCACAGAGAATCTGGAACGGCAGTTAGACGCTGCCAAACGCCGTGGCAAGGACGACGTAGCCGCGCAAAAACGCAAGCAGATCGAAAAGCTCAAAAAAATAAAGAACGGTCTGAAAAAATCGCGCCTATCCAACGACGAGGCCTTAGAGGCGCGGCAACACCCCAAGCTTTCTACGGCCAAGGAAATCAACCGCTTAAGTCACCAGACCGGCGTAGGCGCTGCCAAAAGTAGTGCCCTTATAGGCGGCGGCCTGAGCCTCGTGCAAAACGCCGTTGCCGTCATGGAGGGGAAGCTGGATGCAGATGAAGCCTTGGCAAACACGGCGGCGACAGCTGTCAAAGCCGGTGCTTCAGGCTACGCCATTGGCTACGGAACTACGGCTCTTATGGCGACTATGCGCAATTCCAGTACGGCCCTCATGCGGACTCTTAGCAATACGGGGCTGCCGGCTGCCGTCGTGAGTTCTGCCGTCCTTTCTGTGCAGGCCGTCTGCGATTGCCTAAGGGGCAAGATTTCTGCCGGTGATTGCTTGCAGCAAGTCGGGAAAAATACGCTAACTGTAACGTCTTCGATGGCCTACGCAACGGCTGGCCAGGCCTTGATTCCTATCCCTGTCGTCGGTGCCGTCGTTGGCGGCTTAGCCGGCTACGCCCTGACAGCAGGCTGCCTGGCCTCGCTCATGGAAGCCCGTGAATCAGCCCGTCTGGCCCATGAAGAACGCCTGCGCGTAGAAGCAGAATGCAATCAGGCGATTGCGGCCATCCGCAGCTACCGGGCAGAAATGAATCGCTATACTACCCTTTATTTTACGCAGCAAAGGGACCTTTTTAACGCCAGCTTTGCACAAATGAAAAAGGCCCTCATGCTGGACGATGTCGATGGCTTTATTGATGGCGTCAACCATATTACCCGTGGCTTGGGCGGCGACGTGGAATTTAACACGTTAGACGAATTTGAAGCCCGTATGGACGATGATACGCCATTTAAATTATGAATTATTGAACAGAGGAGGTTATAACTATGCCGATTCCCTTTATTTTAGGTGCCGTTGCAGCCGGAGCAGGACTCGTAGGTGCTAAAAAAGGCTACGAAGCCCATCAGAAAAATAAACAGGCTGGAGAAATGAACGACCGTGCCCAGCGTATGCTGGATAGATCAAAGCGCCAGGCCAACAGGGCCCGGAAAAGCGCAAATGATGCCTTAGAAGCACTGGGGAAAACGAAACTGAATACGATGCAAGGGCCACTTACCGATTTTGTGCGGGCCTTTGAACAGCTGCATCACATCGATTTGGATGACACACTGACGCCAGAGGATTTGCGTAACCTGAAGGGCTGCCGTGAAAGCCTGAGCGCCATGAAAGAACAGAGCAGTCTTGCCGGCGATATGGCCAGCGGCCTGGCGCAAGGTGCCGTTGCAGGCGGTCTCCTGGCATTAGGTGCCTATGGCGGTGCCATGACCTTTGGCGCAGCTTCGACCGGGGCAGCCATTGCCGGACTGAGTGGTGCTGCTGCTACTAATGCGACGCTGGCCTTCTTAGGCGGTGGCAGCCTCGCTGCCGGCGGACTGGGTATTGCCGGCGGTACGGCCATTCTCGGCGGCATCGTTGCCGGACCGGCTTTAGCCATACTGGGCCTGACGATGGATTCCAAGGCCAATGAAAACCTGGAAACAGCCCGCAGCAATTTGGCCTATGCCCGTCAGATCAGGGAAGAACTGCATACGGTCCGGGACCTTTGCGAGGCCATTGAAAATATGGGTAACCTCTATAGCAATCTGCTGGGAAACTTGGGACAGCTCCTCTGCGCCGTCGTGCAAAACCTGCAGCAGCTGATCCGCCAAAGCGGTACGGATTTCCGCCGTTATACACGGGAAGAAAAGACCGTCGTCGCCGAAGATATGGCCGTAGCCAAGGCCGTTTCAACCGTAATTAATACACCTATCCTGACGAAAAACGGTGCTCTCAACGAAGGCTGCAAACGCATTGCCGACGATGCGCAAACCTTCCTGGCAGCACACTAAGGATGGAACTGAAATTTCCCTGCCTTGCCTGTGGCCTGTGCTGTCGTCGTGCCGGCACAGTACCCTACCTGGCAGACCAGGCAGCGGAAGACGGCGTCTGCTCCCATTTAGACAGGCAGACCCAGCGTTGTACCATTTACACCCGGCGCCCCCTCATCTGTAACGTAGCCGCCATGTACGATGCGTGTTTCAAAGAACACATTAGCGAACGCGAATACATCCGCGAAAACCTGCGCATCTGCCGGGACCTGATCGCCCAAAGCGGTACACCGGAACAATTGCGGCAGATTGTAGACCTCTTCAAGAAATACGAAATTACGTAGGCGGCAGCATGTATGAAAGGCGGAGCTGGGCAAGACTTCGCCGGCAGGCTATCTGCCTGTCAAAATGTAGCCTTTCTTGTTTTACGCCTTTTTGCGAATTAGTTATACACATAAAAACCTCGTCCTGCTGTGGGAGAAGCGGGACGAGGTTTTGTTGTCATATGAGAGAAGGCTTATTTTAAGGCATCTTCGCCGGATTTCGGCAGGTTCGGCATTTCTGTGTTGAACCATTTCTTGTAGAGTTTCTGGAATTCGCCGTTGGCTTTGAGTTTTTCCATAGCGGCGTTGACTTCGTTCATGAGTTCTTTGTTGTCTTTGTTGAAGGCGAAGGCAAGGTATTCCGATTTCGTACCGGGAATTTCGATTTCATTATATTTGTCTTTGCCGTCTTTCGTAAGGAAGTAGTCAGCAACCGGTTTGTCCAGGATGGCTGCCGGCGAGCCGCCTACGGAGAGTTCCATAATGACTTCTGAGTTGTTATCGAACTGCTTCGTCTGCAGGCCGTTTTCTTCCGCATACTGGGCGCCTGTCGTGCCGATCTGTATGGCTACCTGTTTGCCAGCCAGGTCAGCCGCTGTTTTGATGCCGCTGTTTTTCGGCGTCAGGATGACCAGCTTCGATTCATAGAACGGTTCGGAGAAGTTGACCTTCTGAGCCCGGTCTTTGGTAACGGTCATGCCGGCAGCAGCGATGTCCATATCGCCCTGCTGCAGCGTCGGGATGATACCCGAGAAGGCGATGTTGTTGATTTCCAAATCGCGGCCCATTTCTTTTGCTACCGCCCGGAGCAGGTCCATTTCAAAGCCCTGGTATTCTTTGGAGTTGGCATCTTCCTTGAATTCGAAGGGAACGAAAGTAGCGTTCGTAGCGACGCGGAGCGGTTTCGATGCATCGGCTTTTTTATCGGCTTTATCGTTGCCACAGCCTGCCAGCAGAGATGCAGCGACGATACCTGTTAAGCAGACCGTGAGAATAGATTTCCATTTCATAATGAGTTCCTCCTTGAAGTGAATAAATAATTGCTTCGATTTCTGTATTATACCATCTTTTTTAGAAAAGTAAATAGTTTATGCAATAAAAAAGTATAAATTTCAAATATTTCTCTTTCACATAAAAATGATAGAATAATGATGTTATCAAGTACTACACTGTGATTTATCAGAAATTATAAGGAGAGAGGAAATATGCATATCCTGTGAAGCCGAATTTGTATAACTGCTGGAGCTGTCTCAATGTGCAAAATAGGAGAGAGTGGCTTTGAAAAGGGAAACATAATCTAAAATTATTGTACAGGCCTGGGCTATAATGATATAATACCGTATCTTAGTTTACATTTTCTTATCGATAGGAGATGATCGTTTGGAACGTTCAACCGGCTGGATTAGTTTTCGTGGCCGCATGGACCGGAAAACATATACGCGAAAATTTCTATTAGCTTTTGCAGCAGGCATCTTCACGCTGGGAGCCGCTGTATTTCTCATCGTGGCCTTTGGTGTATTGTCCTTTAGTACGGCCATAGAAGAGAATTTCTACATCACTACGTTGGCAGACACGGCCATTGCCTGCTTGCTCTTTGCTGCAGTCAATGCTGCTGTTGCCCAACTTTCCCTGGGTGTTCGCCGCTTGCGTGACCTGGGCCGTTCGCCCTTTTGGGTCCTTCCGGCAGGTGTACTTTTCTGCGTGCCCCTGCTGCTCCTGTGCCTTATAGAAGGTACGGCGGCAACGGAAATAAGTGAAGAAATGCCGGTGACACGTACGGCACCGCCCCTTCACAATGGCTGGATTACCTTTACAGGCCGCATAAAACGGCATGAATATATACAAAAGCTCCTTTCCCTTACGATTGTGGGCCTGGCCCTGCAACTGGTCATCAATCAATTAGCGGATCCGGACGAATACCTCGCTTTAGGGTTTTTGACTGTAATCACCCTCCTGGTCTTGATCATCACCATCGCCACGCTTAGTCTCGTCGTGCGGCGCCTCCGTGACATCAATCGCTCGCCCTGGTGGGTCCTGACAGCCTTCCTGGGCCTTCCCTACGCAATTATCGCCATTGCCCTTTGCTTCAAAAAGAGCCGGTGGTAGAGGAAAAACAGGAAATATCAGCCTTATTTCTAAAGGGACAATGGGCTAGACTATAAATCTTTGACGCAAGAAGCTAGATACTAGGAAGCAGACAACCAGAACGAAATGCTGGAACACAACTGTTCTCAAGTTCTTGCCGGTCAGGAACGGCCCATGCAAGACATCTTCACTGACCTCCTAAAAGATTAATAAATAACAAAACCCCCGGCCAGGATTAACCTGGAACGGGGGTTTTGCGGTACTAACGTTCCCACAATGCATGGTAGACTAGATCAACGCCATTATTCTTTTCAATAGGCTGATAGTTCAGACAGGCTGCTGCATGCTGGCTTTTTACCTGGCCGTTCGCATCGTAGACCGCTTCTCGTATGAATGCAAAACTCTTGGTATAATGATTGAATTTGAGGCGAGCTACTTGCGTCATGCCATTGTACATGGTCTTTATCAGCACTGTGGCTTCGTAGTCGTTAGCCTTGACGGAATCGTTGTCCAAATATAAGGAAACGCCGTCAGAATTAGTAAGACAAACCCAGTTCGTAGCAAACACCGGCAGGCAATAGGTTACCAACGCCAGCACTACGACGAACAACTTTTTCTTCGTTTCTGAGACCTCCTTTCTCTGGTAAGTTGCTTTCTCCCATGCAGGAGCAGAAGGAAAATGTTGCTAAATATGTAAGAAATAACATAATACGGCCTTATTATAGCAGAGTGAATCAGGAAAAACTATAGGTGTTTTTAGTTTTTTTGCGATTTTGTGGAATAGGCTGATACGGCAGGAAAGTTCCCTGTAATTGAGACGTGATTGGCATTTACTGTTTTAAATGATTCGAAAGTAATCGAAGATATAAAAAGAATGCCCCGGCCAATGAGAAGTTGGAACGGGGCATTCTTGAATAGAATTAGTAGGGCCAGATGGCGTAATAGACGGATTCGATCACGCTTTCAGGTGGTATTGAATCATAATTTAAATAGGAAGGATGATAACTGTCAATGACACTGCCATATACATCATATTTAACATAATTCATACAAGCATATGTCTTGTCTTTCCGGTATATATATAGCTTTTGTAAAATACTTTCGCCAGAAGGTTTCACATATTTTACCCAAACGATAGCTTCAGAATAGTTTTTTCGCACAGAAGAATTATCGATATAAATATTTGTTCCAACCTCTGATTGTCCCAAATAATACCAGCTAGCCGCAAAGGACGGCATGCACCACGTGCAGAGAAGCATTAATAAGATAACTAATTTCTTTTTCATAGCCTAGCGCCTTCTTTCTTCCCTATTTCCCCCAGTTGCATAGACCTGCAGTGAAAATGTGAATGACTTACGGAGTAAAGTAGTATTTGTTTTTATTATAACAAATACACATAATAAAAACTACAAAATTTATGCATTCAATTTTGGATTGGGTGACAGTCACTTATCTCCTACCACCTCGCCCGTCCGCCGGAGCGGTAATTTTTTTCTTCGTCGTAACTGTCATCCCAGTCTTGGTCCGCTTCGAGGGAGTCGTTTTCACTTTGCAGGTCGCTGTTTTCGTCTTCCAGATCTCTGATTTTCGATTTCAGGTCCTCATTTTCTTCCCGCAGGAATTCTACGTCCGGATCCTCGTCGTAGTAGACTACCTGCGGCGGCTGCCCGTTTTCGTAGTCCTTTAGCTTTTGGTTGAGTATGGAAATTTGTCCCTGTTGTTGCTGCAGGGCGTTAGTTAGGACCGCGTCGGCGTTCCGTTGGCTGGCATTGACGGCTTCCTCAATTTGTTTCGGCACGACAAAGTGCTGATAATAGCCAAAGGCACAGGCTGCAATGATAGCGACGACGAGGGCTTCGCCGTGTTTTTCGAAAAATCCTGCCATTGTATTCACCTCCTTATACTGTATGGTGTGACAGATTTTGGCCGATTCCTGATGCGGAGAGAAAAACGAAGATATATAATACAGACTTATTATAGCAAAAATAAATAGAGAAAACTATACGGCCTGAAAAAACCTGACAGACGTCTGGAAATATGGTTGTACACGTATATAATAGAAAACTCATAAAAGGACATACGTATGACCGTATGAGCTGGGAAAATATTTAGTATTATAATTTATTATTGAAGTATAACGTGGACAGTAAGCAAGAAAATAAAAAAAGACCAGGACGCGCAGGTTCTGGTCTTTTGGAAGTATATATATTCTGTTGAGGGTGTTGTGTCAAGGAACTAATTCTGCATCAGGCCAAAGGTAGAGGTACACGGATGCGGCTGCTACATTCGGTTCGATATAGACATATTCTGGCTGACGGACAGGGCCGCCACCTTTGATACTGCCATCAGGATAGTAATCTACAAACGATGTCACGACAATATTGCGCATACTGCGGTTCAAGCGGGCCTGCTCGATCCGCCAGGTGCCGATAATGTCCAATAGCTTTAGCTTTACGACAGCGTTCATATTATCCCGGAGCATGGAATCCTCATCAATATAAAATTTGGTTCCTTCCGCTGTCTGGCAAAGATAATGCCAGGAATCAGCAAATGCGGGCATGCAGTACGTACAGAGTAGTAGAAATACGAGGACGAGTTTTTTCTTCATAAAAGACCTGCCTTTCTCATATCATGCGACAAAAATAATATGAGTAAATTATAGCAAAAACAAATGAGAAAGGCTATATAGGTCAGAGGATATACGTGCCGTGCTGACAGCGTCTTGTACCAAATGATGAAGATGCAGCAGACAGCTATCTGTCCCTTTTAGGCTGAGAAATGACTGGCCTGGCCCACAAGTGCCGGACAGAGAAAAAAACGATACGAGCAAAGATGCTCGGGATTGATACAATATTTTAAATGGTGTGCATAGGCTAAACGTACATATTTACTGGGATTTGATAGTACCGGCAATTTGCTGGTATTTTTTTATGCCTAAAAATAGAGGAGAATATGGTGAGGTACGAAGGCTGGCGAAAGAACAATACGAATACGGAAGTAACGATAGCTTTTTATCGTCAATGCTGTATTATGGATATAAAACAAGAGTCAAATAAACTTTAATTTCATATGTAATGGGCAACGCGTTTTTGATGCTATTGTTGAGGGGAAAAAGGTAATGCTAGAAGTGAAAACAAGCAAGAATGAGCTGATCTTGATCCCTTGGGACGATGTTGTAATACAAGTTGATGCTGTTAAAGACATGAATTTAATAAAATAGAAGTTACCTGATAGTCCTACATTATGTACGGAACTGCAAAAGAAGCTATCTATATTGGCCAAAAGGTCATATAGATAGCTCTTTTTTTATTTATATAGATAGGTTATTGGCTTTTACAAAGCAGCATAATTGGGCATGTAGCTTATCAGACGTTATCATATCAGCCTTTATTTTTTCATCCAGTGCAGCTTTTTCGGCCTCGGACTGCGGATATGAAGGGTGCGGATATATAAAATAGTCAAGATTTTTGGAAGGATCGTAAAAAAGATGACACGACCAATACGTAAAATACGAATCCAATTGTTGGACGATATCATTTTTAAGTTTTGTCAATCGTGTATCTTTGAAGTCCCAGTCGTGATGTTTCCATTTGTTAACAAGAAGTTCTACATCAGATGGGTAATCAAATGGCATAGGAGTGATTCTCAAGTCAGTATCAATACAGAATTTTAAATATTTATTAAAGTCATGTATTAATGCAGAAAGTAACTCTGAATCAGTTTGAGGCCGTTGTTTTGAATTAGACTCTTTCTTTTTAGTATACGGTTTTAACTTAGTTGTTTTCTTTTTTGAGGAGGTCGTTGAAATGAGAGGATTTTGTATGAGTTCTTGGATTTTGGAGGCTATTTTTTCATCTACATCATCTTCAGTACATGTCAGTTTAATTGTCTTAGATTTATTTATAGTCTCTATCAACGCCGTTTTTGCATCATCGGGGATTTTATATAATTCATCAATCAAATTGGTTTGGGTAAAATGCGCATTTATAAAGCGGGCTATTTTCTTTGGAATTGGGCGGCTACCACTAAATATTTTATTAGCAGTAGATTTGTTCTGTTTTTGGGCAAGTGTTATCTCGTCGAGACGTTCGTCGAGACGTTCATCATTAGTTAAGCCTGCCTTATCTATAAGCAGACTAAAAAAATAACCTATGAATTCTTGGATTGACGGTTTGTCTCCGATGTAATTTTTTAGAATTTTTAGAAGTTCGCTTAGTTCTGAATTCATTGATGATTCTCCTTGTTGGGAAGTGTCCACTTCTGTCCACTTTTGGAAACAAGTGGATACAGCAGCAGCAGTCCAATTTGCTACTATTTAGGCAAGGAAGTTATTCTAATTTCCTCGTATGTTTAGTATAACAATTTTTTAAAACCGGCTCAATGTTCACCTTTGGACGCAAGGGTGCCCAGAGCGGCGAGCCGATTTGATAATTTCATACGTCAGCCTACTGGGATGGTTGGCCATTAGAAGCGGAGATTGCATCTATGGTCAATTACAACAGGCTGCCTGTGTGGGTCTTCGCTTCAAGTTATGTGAAGGAGCCCACTAATGGCAAATGTACCGACAAAAGATAGTAAAAAGTATTTTATTCCCTTGGAAGTCACGTCAGAAACAATCATCACCGAAGAGTACAAAAACTGCGCGATTCGATGGTGGAAAATTGGCAATCGGATGGTTCGTGCTATCCTCATCCCGGCTACCAAAGAACAGTACTATGAATACATGCGTCCGCTCTGGCGGGAAGATAAACGCCAACAAAGACATGGCACCGATGAGGTATCGGCGGACAAGGTGCGGGATGACTACGAGCTGGAGGTGCCTGATGACTTCAACTTAGAAGAAACAATTCTGAAGGAAGAGTTGCTGGCAGCGCTGCGCCAAGAACTGGCAGCCCTGCAGGACATCAATCGGACTATCCTGCTAATGCTTGCCGATGGTTCCAGCGAAGCGGCGGCCGGGAAGGCCGTCGGCTTGAGCCAGAAAGCGGTGAACAAGCGCAAACATAAGCTCTATGCACTCCTAAAGGAACACCTCGAAGACTTCCGTTAAATGGGGAAAAATCCGGCTGCAAAAAAAGTGGCCGGATTTTTTTTGAAATCGGTACTTAACGATAACGCGGTTGTCCTATTACTGGTGAAGGGCGAACGAAGAAGCTCTTCAGGAAGGAGGCAGACAGATGATTCACACACAGACACCTGAGAAAATGGCTCAGCAGCAAAAGCTGAACCGGGAACTGGCGGCAGTGCTGATGGCCATCAGCACCACGACCCGCAGTATCGCCAGGAACATCCATCTCTTATCGATGCAAAGACATGTGAAAGGAGTCAATCCATATGACAAACGATGAATTGCAGAAACTGGCAGCAGCCCTGACCGATTGCGGAAAGGCGCTGCTGAAGATTTCCGAAGCCATGGCGGTGAAAGAAGATAATCCGCCAGCTTCAGAAGCAAAATCTGAGAAGGCTGAAGAGCCGCTGACCCTGGAAGCTGTCCGTAAAGTTGCTGCCGACAAGGCTCGCAAGGGATTCACAGCAGAAGTCCGCAGTCTCATCCAGAAGTATGGGGCGGACAAGCTGTCCGGCATTGATGCGGCGCAGTACGAAGCATTCTTGAAGGAACTGGAGGTGATTGGCCATGCCGGATAAACATGCGGTGCTGTCCGCATCTTCCTGCTACCGCTGGCTGGCCTGCCCGCCGTCTGCGAAGGAATGTGCCAAGCTGCCGGATACCTCCAGTGAATTCGCCCGGCAAGGGACGGATGCCCATACGCTCTGTGAATTCAAGGTGAAGACGGCGCTGGGGCAGGAGCTGGAAGACCCGACGAAATCCTTGACGTATTTTGACGAGGAGATGGCGGAATGCACCGACGAATACGCACAGTTCGTCATGGAATGCCTGGCAGCGGCTAAAACATCCTGCAAGGACCCGCTGATCATGATTGAACAACGGCTGGACTTTTCCAGGTGGGTGCCAGAAGGATTCGGTACAGGTGACTGCCTTATCGTGGCCGACGATACCTTGACAGTCATCGATTACAAGCACGGCCTGGGAGTCTTGGTGGATGCCGAAAAGAATCCGCAGATGATGTGTTATGCTCTCGGGGCCTTGAATCTGTTCGATGGTATCTATGACATCAAACAAGTTTCTATGACCATCTTTCAGCCCCGCCGGGACAACGTCAGTACCTGCACTATGAGTAAGGACGAGTTGCTCCAGTGGGCCGAAACGGTGCTGAAGCCTGCAGCGGAACTGGCGGACAAAGGCGAAGGGGAGTACAAGGCTGGCGACCACTGCCGTTTCTGCAAGATCAAGGCTACCTGCCGCAAGCGGGCCGAATATAACCTGGAACTGGCCCGGTATGATTTCGCCGTCCCATCCACACTGCAGGATGAAGAAATCGAAGTCGTTCTGACCAAGGCCGATGAACTGGTTAACTGGGCTGGGGATGTCAAGGAATACGCTTTGCAGCAGGCCTTGTCAGGCAAGATCTGGACTGGCTGGAAACTTGTCGAAGGACGGTCGAACCGCCGCTATGTGAGTGAAGAAGCCGTAGCCGCGGCTGTAGAAAACGCGGGTTTCAATCCGTATGAAAAGAGGCTGCTCGGTATCACAGCGATGACAAAGCAGCTGGGTAAGAAGCGGTTCGAAGAACTGCTGTCAAATTTAGTCGAAAAACCACAGGGCAAGCCGGTGCTTGTACCAGAATCGGACAAACGCCCGGCTATGCACACTGCGGCAGATGATTTTAATATTGCAAATTAAGGAGGAAATGTATTATGTCTAAAAATTATGTAAATCCCTGCAAAGTTATTACCGGAGTCAACACTCGCTGGTCTTACGCCAACGTATGGGAACCGAAGTCTATCAACGGCAGTACGCCGAAGTACAGTGTATCCCTCATCATTCCAAAGTCTGATACGAAGACGATAGAAAAAGTCCGTGCCGCCATCAAGGCCGCTTACGATGAAGGCCAGAGCAAACTGAAGGGCAACAGCCGCGCCGTACCGGCTCTTGAAGCCATCAAAACGCCGCTTCGTGACGGTGATATGGAACGTCCTGGTGATGAAGCTTACAAGGACAGCTTCTTTATCAATGCTAATTCCGCTACAAAACCCGGCATCGTCGATGCTGACTGCCAGCATATCCTCGAACGGTCTGAAGTCTACTCCGGCGTCTATGGCCGTGCTTCCATCAACTTCTATGCTTTCAACAGCAACGGCAATAAAGGCATCGCCTGCGGCCTGAACAACCTGCAGAAAATCCGTGACGGCGAACCGCTCGGCGGCAAGCCTCGTGCTGAAGATGACTTCGCCACCGCTGACGATGACGATTTCCTTGACTAACGAATGAAGTGAATGTGTTTGGGGTGGCAGGATGGCTCCTGCCACCTTTTTACTCGAGGTGAAATCCATGAAAACCATTAGTATCGATATTGAAAGCTACAGTGATGTCAATCTGGCCAGGTGCGGCGTATACAAGTATGCAGAGTCGCCAGCCTTTGAGATTCTTATCTTCGGCTATGCCGTGGACGGCGGCGAAGTGCAGGTGGTCGATCTGGCACAGGGAGAAAGCATCCCGGATGAAATTCTGGATGCGCTGACGGATGAATCCGTTACCAAGTGGGCCTTCAATGCCAGCTTCGAACGGGTTTGCCTGTCGCGGTACCTGATTGACCTGGGGATGAGTCTGGACCCGTTCCATGACCATCATCCTCTTTCCCGGGAATGCGCCAGATTCCTTAACCCGGCAGGATGGAAATGCTCTATGGTCTGGTCGGCTTATATGGGCCTTCCGCTGTCGCTGGAAGGAGCCGGGGCCATGCTGAAGCTGGACAGCCAGAAGATGAAGGAAGGCAGAGACCTGATCCGTTATTTCTGTGTTCCTTGCAAGGAAACTAAGTCGAATGGCGGCAGGACGAGGAATCTTCCGCAGCATGCGCCGGACAAGTGGACATTGTTCAAGTCCTACAACAAACGGGATGTGGAAGTAGAAATGGCCATCCAGGAACGGCTGAAGAACTACCCTGTACCAGAAAGTGTATGGGATGAATACCATCTGGACCAGGAAATCAACGACCGGGGCATCGCCATCGACAGGACGCTGGTCGCTCAGGCCGTAGCCATAGATGCCCGAAGCCGGGAATCCTTGATGGACGAACTAAAGGAAAGGACTGGTCTTGAGAACCCCAATTCCGTCACCCAGATGCTCGGGTGGCTCGAAGAACACGGCATGAAGACGGATTCCCTTGGGAAGAAGAACGTGCAGGAACTTTTGAAAACGGCAGCCGAGCCGCTGCGCAGTGTGCTTTTGCTCCGGCAGAAACTGGCAAAGTCCTCAGTTCGGAAATACCAGGCAATGGAGATGACAGCCTGCAAGGACGGAAGGGCGAGAGGCATGTTCCAGTTCTATGGGGCCAACCGAACCGGGCGTTTTGCCGGCCGGCATATCCAGCTGCAGAATCTGCCCCAGAATCATCTGCCGGACCTCTCGGAAGCCCGAGACCTGGTGCGTCAGGGAAATTATGAAGCTTTGGAACTTCTGTATGACTCTATTCCCGATGTCCTTTCCCAACTCATCCGCACCGCCTTTATACCACGGCAAGGTATGAAGTTTGTCGTATCGGACTTTTCAGCGATTGAAGCCAGAGTACTGTCGTGGCTGGCAGGAGAAACATGGCGTTCAGACGTTTTTGCTCGAAATGGCGATATCTACTGCGCCTCGGCTAGCTCCATGTTCGGTGTTCCCGTGGAAAAACATGGTATCAATGGCCATCTTCGGCAGAAAGGGAAAATCGCAGAACTGGCCCTTGGCTATGGCGGCTCTGTCGGTGCGTTGAAGGCGATGGGTGCCATGGACATGGGGCTTTCGGAAGATGAACTGTATCCTTTAGTGCAGTCCTGGCGTTCAGCCAATCCGCATATCGTCGATTTCTGGTGGCAGGTAGATGCCGCCGTGAAGACGGCCATCAAAGAACACATCCCCATGCGGGTGGGCTGCATCCGCTTCCTGTACCAGAGCGGCATGCTGTTCATCCAGCTTCCCAGCGGACGGCGGCTTTCTTATGTGAAACCCAGAATAGGTGAGAACCGTTTCGGCGGGGAATCCGTCAACTATGAAGGCATCGGCGCAACAAAGAAGTGGGAACGGTTGGAGAGCTACGGCCCGAAGTTCGTGGAAAACATCGTCCAGGGCATCAGCCGGGATATCCTTTGCTATGCCATGCAAACTCTTCGATGCAGTGATATTGTTGGCCATGTTCATGATGAACTGATTATCGAGTGCAACAGAAATGTCAGCGTCGATGCCATCTGCGAGCAGATGGGGCGGACACCTCCATGGGCCGAAGGGTTATTGCTCCGGGCAGACGGGTATGAGTGCGAATTTTATCAAAAAGATTGAAGCGGAGGTACTTAAAGTAGCGGATTTTGTCCTTTTACTATCAGAGGGAATTTCCTCGGACATTTATTTTAAGAAAGGCGGGATTCGCTATGAAATTTTTGATTCCGGAAGATGAGCTTGGCGTATTTGCTGATCAGGGAGGTGTGCCAAGGGTTGACAGCCTGTTTGTCGCTGATATTTTTGGTAAACAGCATTTCCATGTGCTGCGTGATATCGCAAAAATCACTGAATCCAAATCTGGATTGAGTGAAACGTTCATTGCATCCAACTTTGAGTCCAGTACATATCGTGATGCCAGAGGCAGAAAACTGCCGCGTTACCTGATGACGCGTGATGGCTTCACTATGCTGGTCATGGGGTATACCGGTCCCAAGGCAATGCATTTCAAAGAACTCTATATGCAGCGCTTCAACGAGATGGAGCAATGCATCCGGTCGCTCCTGTCTGCCCGGCAGGAATTCCCGATGCTGACGGATATGATCTGCCGCCTGCATGAAAGCCCGAAGCCTTACCATTTCAGCAACGAATGCGACATGCTGAACCGCATCGTTCTCGGGATGTCGGCCAAACAGTTCCGGCTGGCCAACGGCATCGAGAAAGGGCAGAGCATCCGGCCTTATCTTACGGCACAGCAGATTTATGCCCTGGACCGGCTGCAGCACCTGGATTACGGCCTGCTCTATTCCTGCCCGGATTTCCAGCAGCGCAAACAGATGCTCACGAGTTACTATCTTACAGAATTAGGAGGAATGCAATAATGTTTTATGTTAAGGAAACTATCGGAGATACAACGGAAATCAATATCGAAATCAACGATGAAAATGTGTTCTGCCGCTGCCCGGTCTGCGGCAGGGAAGTCCTGGTGGACCTGGAGGAAGTGCTGGGCGACGGGAAGGGCGACCTGTTCGGCACATCCGTCATGTGTGAGGACTGCTCACGGAAAGTGATGGAACTGAAGCATGGAAAGCCTGAAGCGTAACGCCGAGCATTATGCTGACCCCACCGCGTATGAAGCCATCCGGAACGTGGAACCGCCAAGGTTCCCGTTCCGTCCGGTGGTCTATATCTGTTCGCCCTACGTGGGAGATACCGCGGCCAATGTACAGAAGGCCAGGGAGTATTGCCGCTATGCAAAGGACCGGGGCTGCATCCCCATGGCGCCCCACTTGTTCCTGCCGCAGTTCATGGACGAAAGTACGGAACGGGAGCTGGCCCTGTTCATGGACATCGCCCTTTTGTCCAAATGTGCGGAACTCTGGGTGTTCGGGGATACGGTATCGGAAGGGATGCAAAAGGAAATCGGCTATGCGAAGCGCAAGGGAAAGAGAATCCGTTATTTTACAGAGAACTGCAAGGAGGAACGTATATGAAATTCACCTTATACACAGCGGACTGCACAGGAAACGAAACGAACTGCCTGTACCCGCACAAGGCAGTTATCAGCGGGCCGGAAGACCTGGCTGCGGCTGTATCGCATGACCATGTAGCGGCCGCCTATAAAAATAATTACCGGTCCAACGACAATTTCATCGCAGCAGACGCCATTGTGTGGGATTGCGATAATGACCAGACAGACAACCCGGATGAATGGGTGACGCCGGAGACACTCGCGGAAGGCGACCTGGCAGATATCGCCTTTGCCGCCTCGCCGAGCCGGCATAACATGCTGCCCAAGGGGAAATACGCGGAAAGGCCGAGGTTCCATCTGATTGCACCCATCACGGAATGCACGGACAGGGAGACGTATGCCGCCCTCAAAAGCGCCGGCATGAAACGGTATGCGTTCTTTGATGGGAAAGCCTTGGACGCAGCGCGGTTCCTGTACGGCGCGGACGTAAAGCCGGCGGATGTATTCTGGCATGAAGGCCAGCGTACCATTGATGAAGCGCTGGCAGACGCCGAACCTGATGACAAAGGCTCGGCGGAACCGCCTTTGTACACGGGCGGTTCCATCCCGGAAGGCAGCCGCAACAACACGATGTCCCATTTCGCCAGCCGGGTACTGAAGCGCTTCGGTGATACGGACAGGGCGTATGAAGCCTATCTGGAACGGGCCGGACAGTGTAAGCCGCCGCTCTCGGATAAGGAACTGCATACCATATGGAAAAGCGCGCTGAAGTTTTTCCAAAACAAAATTGAAGGAAGCGAAGGCTACATCCCACCGGACGAATACGACAATCCGTTCGGCGGCGGCTCGCTGAAGCCGGACGATTACTCGGATATCGGCGAGGCAAAAGTACTGGCCAGGGCATGCATGGGAAGACTTCGTTATACGAACGCGACGGACTATATCGCATTCATCGGCGACCATTGGTACGAAGACAGGCCGAAAGCCCTCGGCATCATTGAAGATTTCATGGATGACCAGCTGATAGACGCAGAAGATAAGATTCGCATGGCAGAAGAAGCACTGGTGGCCATAGGCATTTCAGAAACCGATGTCAGAGACAGGGGAAAGGCCCTGGCAAACCAGGTACCAGAGAAAAAACTCAGCCTGCTCTATGCGCTGCTGGGGGCGGATGCCTACAAAAAATTCGTCATGAAATACCGCAATTACCGGTACATCGTCAACACCCAGAATGCAGCCAAACCGATGCTCGCCCTGGATGTCACCGAACTGGACTATGACCCGGAGCTGCTGAATACGCCGGAAGCGACGTATGACCTTACGAAGGGGACGAAAGGCGGGCATCCCCATGACCCGGACGACCTCATCACGAAAATCACGGCCTGCTCGCCGGGTAATAAGGGGGAAGGACTCTGGCAGGAGAGCCTTGACCTGTTCTTCTGCCATGACAGGGAACTCATCAGCTATGTACAGGAAATCGTCGGGATGGCGGCTGTCGGAAGGGTCTATGCCGAACAGATGATCATCGCCTATGGCGGCGGGGCGAACGGCAAGTCCACCTTCTGGAACACCATCGCCAGGGTGCTTGGCACTTACTCCGGGAAGATTTCTGCGGATGCCCTGACCATGAGCTGCAAGCGGAATGTGAAACCGGAAATGGCGGAACTCAAGGGCAAGCGGCTCATCATCGCGTCAGAGCTGGAAGAAGGGCAGCGGCTGAACACCGGCATGGTCAAGCAGATTTGTTCGGTTGACCCTATCGAGGCGGAGAAGAAATACAAGGACCCGTTCCATTTCGTCCCGTCCCATACCCTGGTTCTGTACACCAATTACCTGCCCAAGGTTTCCGCCAATGATGACGGGACGTGGCGCAGACTGATTGTCATCCCGTTTAATGCCAAGATTACCGGGAAAAGCGATATCAAGAACTACTCGGATTACCTGTTCGAGCATGCGGGGCCTGCCATCATGAAATGGATTATCGAAGGGGCTGAATCGGCCATCCGGAAAGGGTTCAAAATCGATGAACCCCAAGCCGTGCGGGATGCTGTGGAGAAATACCGTGAGGACAATGACTGGCTGGGACAGTTCCTTGAAGAACATTGCGACATTGACCCGTCATTTACAGAAAAATCCGGGAAACTGTATCAGCAGTACCGGGTCATCTGTATGCAAAGTGGCGAATACATCAGAAGCACATCGGACTTTTATGGCAATTTGGAAAAAGCTGGATTTATCCGCCGGAAGACAAAAAAAGGAATCCTTGTCTATGGCTTGAGGCTGAAAGAAGGACAGGATTTCTTAGACTGAAATGTAAAGGTGCAGGTCGGTGTACCTCTCTATAAAAAGTCCTATAAGGGATAAAAAATATATACCTATATAAGAGGTTTAGGTGAAGACTTTCTAGACCTGCACCCTTTAAATAAAGGGGGGATAGCAATGCGTGAAAAAGAAATCGAACAAAAACTTGTGACGGAAGTCAGACGGTGCGGCGGGATGGCACTGAAATTCGTGTCGCCATCCTATAGCGGCATGCCGGACCGTCTGCTCCTTTTCCCTGATGGAAAAATGGCATTTGTAGAAGTGAAGGCCCGAGGCAGAAAGCCCAGACTGCTTCAGGAGAAACGGCATAAGCTGCTAAGGAAACTCGGGTTCCGTGTGTTTGTCCTGGATGCTGTTGAAGATATTTCCGGGATGCTGGATAACATTATGGAAGGAGGCAGTGCCGGATGAAGTTCGTGTCACATGATTATCAGAAATATGCCATCGACTACATCAAGACCCATCCGGTTACGGCTCTGTTCCTGGACATGGGACTTGGCAAGACAGTGACGACGTTGACGGCCATCCGCGATTTGATGTACGATTCCTTCGAAATCAAACATGTACTGGTCGTAGCGCCATTGCGGGTCGCTCGGGATACTTGGCCGGAAGAAATCCAGAAATGGGATCACCTGAAAATTTTGACTTGTTCTGTCGTGGTCGGCAGCGTGTCAGAACGGAGACGGGCCTTGCAACAGGGGGCGGATATCTATATCGTGAACCGGGAGAACCTAGCCTGGCTGTATCAGAACAGCTGCCTGGATTTCGATATGGTCGTCCTGGACGAGCTGTCGAGCTTCAAGAACCACCAGTCGAAGCGGTTCCGGGCCATGAAGGCCCTGCGTCCCAGGGTGAAACGCATCGTCGGGCTTACAGGTACACCCAGCGGCAATGGTTTGATGGATCTCTGGGCCGAGTTCCGCATCCTGGATATGGGAAAGCGGCTGGGGAGATATATCAGCCAGTACCGGAACCTGTACTTCCAGCCGGATAAGCGCAATGGCATGGTGGTGTATTCCTACAAACCCCTGCCGGGAGCGGAAGAAGCCATCTATCACCAGATTGCCGACATCACCGTGTCCATGAAGGCGACCGATTACTTGAAAATGCCGGAGCTGGTGAGCGTGGCGAAGGAAGTCAGCCTGAGCGAGAAAGAAAAGGAACGGTATGATGAACTGAAGAAATCCCTGGTGCTGGAACTTCCAGGCGGCGAGGTTACAGCCGCCAATGCCGCGTCGCTTACCCTGAAGCTTTCGCAGATGGCGAATGGCGCGATTTATACCGATGGCAAGGACGTGGCGGCCATCCATGACCGGAAGCTGGATGTCCTGGAAGACCTGGTGGAAAGTGCCAACGGCAAGCCAGTCCTGGTGGCGTACTGGTTCAAGCACGATAAGGACCGCATCCGGGAGCGGATGGAAGCCAGGGAACTGAAGGAGCCGCAGGATTTCGCCGACTGGAACGCAGGAAAGATACCTGTGGCCCTCATCCATCCGGCCTCTGCCGGACACGGCCTGAACCTGCAGCAGGGCGGTTCCATCCTGATCTGGTTCGGCCTGACCTGGAGCCTGGAGCTGTACCAGCAGACCAACGCCCGGCTCTGGCGGCAGGGGCAGGCGGACAAGACGGTTATCATACAGCACATCATAGCCAAGGACACGATTGATGAACGCATCCTGAAAGTCTTGGAACACAAAGACGGAACCCAGGCCGCACTGATCGAGGCGGTGAAAGCTGACCTGGGGATAACGGATACGGGAAAGGATGGTATAATAAAATGAGCGAAGAAATCAAAGGGGAAATGGATTATATGCAAGTGAAAGCCTACCTGGAACAGGCAAGGAATATCAATATCCAGATCGACAGCAAGCTGGAACAGGTATCAGCACTACGGCAACTGGCGAGAAAAGCAACATCTACCTTAAGATTGGTACCACCAAGTGGTACTCCCAATCCGCACCGCTTGGAAGATACGATTATCCGGATGATGGATCTGGAACGTGAAGTGGATGAAGAGATTGACAGGTTAGTGGATTTAAAGGCCGAAATTATGAAAACAATCGGTCAGGTGCCGAATGATCGGGAAAGGGTGGTGTTGGAGCTACGTTACTTGGCCTTTAAAGATTGGGCGTCGATTGCAGGAACATTGAAACTGAATGTACGGCAGGTATACCGGATGCACGAAGAAGCGTTAAAAAATATAGGCCATTTCTAAAATCGTGATAATATGGATTGAGGATAAGGAGAAACTATCATGAGTGTATTTGTTTTTCGAATCAATTATGATGAGGATTTTCAAAAAGTGCGTCAGGAAATTCTGCAGGGACGCCTCCACCAGGGCTGGGGGGCCGATGGCATGCGAATTGATGTGGAAGAAAAGGATTTTTTGCAGGCATGGAACAAGGTCTGGACAAATGACGGTTCAGATTCAGAAAAAAGCAGGCGCTATAGAAACCTTCGTATTATGCTGGAAATCAAACCTGATGATTTGATTATTGTGCCAAAAGTCAGTCTGCGTAAGGAAAAAAATAATCCGTGCCGTAGCTTTTCCATCTTAAAGTGTGTAAAGCCATATGATTTTAAAATTCCTGACGGTTGGGATGATTTCGGGAATTTCATTACAGTGAGACCGCTTTTCAGCTGTCCATATAATGCAAATAACGAGGCAAGAATTATTTCTACAAAATTTAAGGCCTATCAATCGCCCATTAATCATGTTTGGAATAATGATTTTATTGAAGCAGTGGGCGTTTTGATCAGCTTATTTAAAAAAGATCCTGATGCAATTGCTAATCCCAACACTTCATTGATTGATCATCTTAATACTGCAACAAAAAAGACAAGAGATGAATATTTAAATGATATAGTCAAACAAATGGTGAAGTGGGATTCCCATACCTTTGAAGATATCATTGCAAAGCTGTTTGAGAAAAATGGTTATGCTGTTATCGCCAAGAATCAGCATGAAGATGGGGGCGATATTGATATTGTCCTATCTGCGGTTCAGAACAACTCTTTGCTGGATGCTATCAGCAATATCAATACAGGGAATGCAATCTTCCCCAGAATCTGTATCCAGGCGAAAAAGAAAGAAGGAACAGATGCAGATGATCTGCATGGTGTGAAACAGTTAATCCTTATGAAGGATAAGGAAGAATATCAGAACTCTATCTTTATTGTCATTAATTCTGAAAAAGAGTTTTCAAATGATGCTAAGGAAAAAGCAGGAAAAGCAAATATTATTTTGCTGAATGGATATCAATTCGCCAATTTGCTGGTTCGTTATGATGTCGAGCTTGGACTTTGATCTGGGCAATGCGTTTTTATCTAAAAAGGAAATACTGAAGGAATATATTACTGAAGGCCTGAACCGTAGATATGGATGTGATATTCCTGAGCAAATTAATTCCCGTCTGACGCTTGAGCGAAAGAAACTCGAGCAGAATTCTCAAAACATCGATATTTTTCTTGCGGCAAAGTGACTTCTCGAGAGATGTTAGCTGAAAATTTGGCAATATATCTTTCATGTCGCTGTGGGGAGTGTTCAGTTTGCTAATCTCCTTGGCTTTACGAAGCTAGATCCCCTTTGTATATGGCTTTGATGGCAGAAGGGGGCATTTAATAAGAAAATTGGGCTTCTAAAACAGAGTTTTTAGAGGCTCCTTATAGAAATTCCCAGTAATTGTCAGTAAGTGTCACGTAAACAGCACTAGATGTCAGTACTATCTGCGTGGTATAGTATAATCAGCAAGAAAAGAATGAGGGACCGTGGTTTAAAAGCCATCGGTCCTTTTTTGATGCCGGAGATGATACGAATGCCAAGAAGACCACAGACACCGTGCAAGTATCCGGGATGCCCAAGGCTGGTGCCGTATGGGAGAAAATATTGTGACGAACATGAACAGCAGTGCCAGGGCGAACGGAAGAACGCGGTGCTGCGCGGCTACGGGAGAGAGTGGCAGAAAGCCAGGAAGTTCTTTCTGAATCGTCATCCATGGTGTGTCCGATGCAAAAAGAAAGGACGGCTCGTCCCGGCAACGGTCGTGGATCATATCAAGCCGCATCGCGGCGACCCGGACTTGTTCTGGGACGAAAAGAACTGGCAGACTTTGTGCAAGAGCTGCCATGACCATAAGACGATGACCGAAGACCGGGACATCGAGTACAGGTACTGAAAACAAGTGGGGCGGGGGGGTGTCAATCTCTGCAGCCCTTCCGCCCATGACCGCCGCCCCCTCAAATGTGAAAAATCGCGAAATTCGTAAGGGGGGATATAAGAAGAATTTTGGAATCGAATAACATACAGCTCCAGGCTTTTGGCCCGGAGCTTTTTTGTTGTGCAGGAAGGAGACTTTTTATGGATGACTGTCAGCGTCGGCAGATAGAAGCGATGAGAAAAAAGGGGATGGGCTACAAGGCCATCGCCCGGGAAACGAAGCTGTCACGGGACAGCGTACGGAATTACTGCCGCTGGCATCACCTGAATGGATATGGTGCCGCTGTTGCCGCGGCTTTCAGAAAGGAAACGGGGTATGAAATCATCTGATATGGAATGGAAGATGCTGCCCATCGGCCAGCTGAAGCCTGCGGCATATAACCCCAGGAAGCAGTTGAAGCCTGGCGACAAGGAATACGAGAAAATCAAGAAGTCCATTCAGGAGTTTGGCTATGTGGAACCCATCATCGTCAATTACGACATGACGGTCATCGGCGGGCATCAGCGCCTGACCGTACTGAAGAATCTGGGCTACGAAGAAGTCCAGTGTGTCGTTGTCCATATCGAGGATGAGCATAAGGTCAAGGCGCTCAACATCGCACTCAATAAAATCACGGGTGCTTGGAACGAACAGCTCCTGGCCGACCTCATCGTCGATTTGCAGAGCGTCGACTTCAACGTCGACCTGACGGGCTTTGAAGCACCGGAAGTCGAGCAGCTCTTCTCGAAAGTGTACAACAAGAAAATCAAGGAAGATGACTTTGATGTCGACGGTGAACTGGCAAAGCCGACCGTCGCCCGGGCGGGAGATATCTGGTTCCTGGGTGACCACCGCGTCATCTGTGGCGATGCGACGCTGCCGGAAACCTATGAACGGCTGATGGCGGGGAAGAAAGCCAACATGGTGCTGACGGATCCGCCGTATAACGTCGATGTCGAAGAAACGGCCGGCAAGATTAAGAACGACAATATGCCGGATGACAAGTTCTACCAGTTCCTTTTCGCGGCCTTCGTCAATATGGAACAGAACATGGAGCAGGATGCTTCCATCTATGTATTCCACGCAGATACCCAGGGGCTGAACTTCCGCAAGGCATTCAAGGACGCAGGATTCTACCTGTCTGGCTGCTGCATCTGGAAGAAGAACGCCCTGGTACTGGGACGTAGCCCGTATCAATGGCAGCATGAACCGTGCCTTTTTGGCTGGAAGCTGAACGGCAGGCATCAATGGTATTCCGACCGCAAACAGACGACCATCTGGGAATACGACCGGCCGAAAGCCAGCAAAGAGCATCCCACCATGAAGCCTATAGCCCTGATGGCGTACCCTATACAGAATTCATCCATGAGCCACTGCATCATCCTGGACCCGTTCCTCGGTTCCGGTTCTACGCTCATGGCCTGCCAGCAGACGGGCCGCATCTGTTACGGCATCGAGCTGGACGAGAAGTTCGTCGACGTCATCGTCAGGCGCTACATCAGTGAATATGGGGACGCGGGTGTGTTTATCCTGCGCGGGGATGAGAAAATCCCGTATGCGGAGGTGGCAGATGATGGAACAGATTAAGCTGGGCAGCCTGTTCTCCGGGAGCGGCGGCTTTGAACTGGGCGCCATCCTGGCGGGCATCCGTCCTGTATGGAACTCGGAAATCGAGCCGTTCCCCATCCGTGTAACGACGAGACGGCTGCCATCTGTGAAGCATTACGGCGATGTGAGTGCCATAAACGGCGCACAAATCGAGCCGGTAGACATCATTACCTTCGGCAGTCCCTGCCAGGATATGTCGATTGCCGGAAAAAGGGATGGCCTTGGCGGTTCGCAGTCCTCGCTGTTCTATCAGGCAGTGCGCATCGTGAAGGAAATGAGGGAAGAAACGAATGGACAATATCCAAGATATATCGTGTGGGAGAATGTCCCTGGGGCTTTCTCCAGCAACAAGGGAGAGGACTTCCGGACGGTCCTTGAAGAAATCTGCCGCATCAAAGACCCTGCGGTTTCAGTGGCTGGCTGTGCCAGATGGCAGCCTGCGGGATGCATCCTGGGAAACGGGTACTCTGTGGCCTGGCGCGTCCTCGATGCCCAATACTGGGGCGTCCCCCAGCGAAGAAAACGCATCTACCTTGTCGCAGATTTTGATGGACAAAGTGCCGGAAAGGTTCTATTTGAGTCCGAGGGCCTGTCAGGGTATTCTGCGCAGGGCTTCCGAGCATGGCAGGGTGCTGCCGGACGTCTTGCGCCTGGCCCTGGAACGGCAGGCACAATCTGCCTGAATGACCAGGGCGGCATCCGAATGGATGTGACGGAAGAGCGGACGAACACCTTACGGGCAGAAGCCCATCATCCTCCGGTCATCGTCAATCTGCCGGGTCCGGTGTTTGAGAACCATGGAGCCGATGCCCGGTACAAGGGGCCGCTCTCTGTGAACCCATCACTCACGGCGCGGTACGGGACGGGCGGCAACAACCAGCCGCTGGTCCTGCAGGGCGGGGGCAACAGAGAAAAGAAAACCTATGATGTACGGCAGACCTCGGACGGCACCCGCAATATGCGGAACCATATCTATGAGAGCGATACCTGCCGGACCGTCGACCGTTCGGGAAATGTACCGGGGAGCAACCAAGGCGGCATCGCTGTGGTGGAGCTGACCTATAGTGCCAGCAAGAATTCCCACTTCACACGGGCGGCGAAGGAAATGGCCAGTTCCCTGGTAGCTACGGATTATAAAGATCCGCCGCTCATCAACAGCCATGCTCGTGTCCGCCGCCTGATGCCGGCAGAATGTGCAAGGCTCCAGGGATTCCCGGACTGGTGGTGCAGCCATCTGGAAACAGGGAACCCGTCTGAAGAAGACATCCGCTTCTGGAGCGATGTCTTTGAGACCCATCGGAAAGCCCTGGGGAAAAAGACAAAGCCCAAGACCCGGAACCAGATTATCAAATGGCTGAAGGAACCGTACCGGGATTCTGCGGAATACAAGATGTGGGGCAACGGTGTCGCCCTTCCCTGCGTGTGTTTCGTCTTGGCCGGCATTGCCTGCTTCTTTGAGAAAAAGATGCAAAAATGATTTGCTATTATCGGCGTTCAGAGTGATATATGTACTAGCAAAACAAGGAGGTACATAGACCATGACAATCCAGACGAACCTGAACGACCGCAAGGAACTGGCCAGAAGGCTGATTCCCTTCAACCATAACGAAAAGCTCCGCTATACGGGGACGCCGGCCTTTGCCTACGAAGGGCGGGGGTTCCGCATCCTTCGCAGCGGCGATATCGAATGCGATGATGAAAAGACAGAAGCCGCCATCACGGCTTTCCTGCAGGAAGCAGGCATCCTTCCGCATCCGGAACCGGCAGAAGGAACGGAACTCGAAGTACCGCAAGAGCCGCTGGAGCAGGATGAAACGCCAGGATTGGACGCACTGCCGCATCCGGACAGGATGGAAATCAAGGTTCCCATTGATGGCATGGACGGTGCGCAGCTCCGCAACCTGGTCTTCATGCTCCACGCCCAGCAGTACCTGCTGAACCGGGCGGCAGGACATGAAAACATCCATGTGCCGGACAGGCTGGTGGAAGACTTGAAAGAAGAACCTGGTACCGACCAGACTTCCTTCTTTGCCATCTATCAGAACTATCGCAAGGAAGGGCGGGGCTTCTGGATTGCGGCAGATACGGTGACATTCTGCATTGCCGCAACAGGCAATGCCGTGAAGAACCGTGCTTTGATTGAACTGACGGCCTTCATGGTTGGCGCGGCGAAAAAGGCGAAACGAATCAATCCTGTCACTCGGAAACCGGAGAATGAGAAATACTATCTGCGGATGTGGCTCCTGCGCATCGGCATGGGAACTAAAGCCAGTCACGAATCGCGCATGGCCCTGCTGAAAGGCCTAAACGGATGGAGCGCTTTCCGCACAGAAGCGGATGCCAAAGCCCACGCCGAACGGCAGAAGGAACGCCGGAACCAGAACACATAAACCCTCAATTTAATTCATAATTATTCTCAAAAATACTTGCTATTATGTGCCTTTAGAGTGATATATAGTGTACCGAAAGAACACACGCACACATAGAAAGGACAGAGATAATTATGAAAACACTGCACTTTGGAATCGAAATGGAAATGACAGGGATTACGAGAAACCGGGCGGCCAGCCTCATGGCCAGATTCTTTGGAACGGAAAGCCGGCACGAAGGCGGAGCCTACGATACCTACACCGCAAGGGATGACCAGGGGCGGAAATGGAAAGCCATGAACGATTCCAGCCTGGTTCCGCAGAAAAAGGTGGACGGCGAAATCATGGACGCTTCCAACCATTACCGCACGGAAGTGGTCAGCCCCATCCTTTCCTACGAAGACATCCCGAAGCTGCAGGAACTGGTGCGGACGCTCCGCAAGGCCGGGGCCTTTGCCAACAAGTCCTGCGGCATCCACATCCACGTCGGAGCCGAACGGTTCACGGCAAAGACACTGCGGAATCTGGTGAACATCATGGCGAGCAAGGAAGATATGATTTACCGCGCCCTCCAGATTAACCCCTCGCGGGAAAGCCGGTACTGCCGGAAGACGAACACCACATTCCTCAAGGATCTCAACCGGAAAAAGCCGGACACGCTGGACGGCATCGCCGACCTCTGGTATCAGGAAGCCCCTTACGGACGGAACAATCATTACAACAGCACCCGCTACCACGGGCTGAACCTGCATGCCACTTTCACCAAAGGAACCGTCGAGTTCCGCCTTTTCAACGGGACACTCCACGCTGGGGAAATCAAGGCATACATTCAGTTCTGTCTGGCCGTCGCTCATCAGGCCCTGGCCCAGAAGAAAGCCTCGGCACGGAAGACCGAAACAGACAATGAAAAATATGCCTTCCGGTGCTGGATGCTCCGGCTGGGACTTATCGGCGACGAGTTCAAGACCTGCCGGCTCCACTTCCTGAAACACCTCACGGGCAATTCCGCATGGCGCAACGCCGCCGCTTGAAGGGGATAGCCTCACGGGCAGCTTCGGCTGCCCTCGGGGTGGTAGAAGGGCATTCCCTTCAGAAAGGATGAGAGCGATGAACAAAAAAATCTACATTGCCTACGGAAGCAACATGAGCGAAGTGCAAATGGCACGGCGATGCCCCGACGCCATCCTTGCGGAGATAGGAAAAATATATGGGTACGAGCTGCTTTTTAAGGGTTCCCTGACCGGATGCTACGCCACTATCGAGAAGAAGGCGGATGCTTTCGTGCCGGTCGTCCTCTGGCGCATTTCCGCGGCAGACGAACAGAGACTTGATGCATACGAAGGCTTTCCACGGTTCTACTACAAGAAAACTATCCCTGTCGAAACGGACGGCGGCACAATCCGCGGTCTGGTGTATATCATGCATGAGGAGCGGAGATTCGGGGTGCCGGGCGATTGGTATTACCAGAACATGGAAAGGGATTATCTGAAATTCGGATTCGACCTGTCCGTCCTGCGGGCCGGTCTGCGGCACAGCCGGGAACGGATGGAAGGGACGCGGGTGCGGCTTATCGCCATGGATGACAGGCAGGCACCGCCCAGGGGAACTGAAGGCACCGTCCAGTTCGTCGATGATGCCGGAACCATCCATGTACAGTGGGATACAGGCAGCAGTCTTGGGCTGATACCCGGAACCGACGAATGGGAAGTCATCGAATAAGATAAATGAGAATGGGCCATGAAGAATTAAAAATAAGCCAGAAAAGCTTGTTAGAGTTTTTCTGGCTTTTACGGATGCTTATTTCATAAGTAAAACATAACGTCTGATGAATTTATTTTTTTTGATGATGAGGATGATTATTTGAATACCAATTATAGTGGCAGAGATGAATAACAGATAGGCAATAATGCTAGAAAAACTAGAGAATGGCTTTCCAATGGGGGTAGTCATACCAGTCGATTTTAGGATCTGGAAAATTGCGCCGCCTACGAATATATGCATCATGTAAACGCCAAAGGAAATTTTGCTGATGGCAGTGATAAAAGATTGCGGGATGGAATGGTGCTGTAAGATCTGTTCTCCTCTAGTTAACACTTCAAATGTGGATATAGAAAGAAGGACAACTAAAATGAAATCATAATGTTGCACAGTGTGGCCTGAATGTTCAATGATATACATGATGCCAAGTGGGAAAATTATTCCCAGTACGAAAAGTACAGGCGTTTTGATGCATTTTAATTTCCCTTTAGAAATAGCATAACCTGAAAGCAGATAGATCATCCATACACTTTCGCCCCAGACCGACGCACCAAATATATTCATTCTTAGCACTGAATGAATATCAGGATTATGCCCAAATAAAAAAACTAAGGGGGCGATTGAGGGGATAATAGTACCGCTCAATAGTAAAGCAATACATAACATCTTTTGATAACTAGCTAAAGTGATTCTATGAAATGCCATGGACAGTATGGGCATACCTAGGTATAGAGCAATAGTCATAGGAAGATACCACAGGGCGGATATTGTATCTCCCATAAAAAGGGCCGCTTTTAGAATCGCGGTCCATTTTTGAGGGTCTTCTACTACGTGTGTATAGCGTAAAATATTCCAAGCAATATTCCAGAATTCATAGGCAATAACTAGAGGAAGAAAATTCCGTACTAGATATTTTTGTAAGTAGGAATTGTCTTCGTAATTGCGGTCGAACATTAAGTAGCCTGTCAAAATAACAAAAAGTGGAACGCCGACAGTCCCAATGACTTTTAATATTGCAAATATTGATGAATGTGCGGCAGGCGCGAAAAAATACTGCTTTGTATGGACGATGATAACTAAAATCATAGCTAGCACACGAATAGCATCCATGGAGTATAATCGTTTTCCCATTGTGACCTCCAGAACAGAATAGTAATATGACGAAGTGATACCAATCTATTATACATGTCTTCGTGGGGGGAGACAAGAAAAACATTTATTGATAACTATTTTTAAACGTATCGTACAGCCCGCAAGGGCTTTTTTTATTGGGAGGTGAGCACCATTGGCTGTACGAGGAAGGAAACCGAAACCGACGGCACTCAAGGTGCTGGAAGGAAATCCCGGCCATCGGCCGCTCAACAAAAAAGAACCGATGCCTAAGGGACGGCTGCCCCGCTGCCCGGACTGGCTGGAAGACGATGCCAAGAAGGAATGGAAACGGCTGGGTAAAGTCCTTGCTGATATGGGTATGCTGACCAATCTGGATATGATGGCCTTTGCCGGCTACTGCCAGGCATACGCCCGTTGGAAAGGGGCGGAAGAATTCATTACCCGGCATGGGGATATGGTGCGGACGCCGAATGGTTACCTGCAGCAGGTGCCGCAGGTATCTATCGCCCAGACTAACCTCAAAATCATGCTGAAATTCTGCGAGCAGTTCGGCCTGACTCCGTCTGCCCGGAGCCGCATGATTGGGGAAGAAAACGGGGCAGAAACAGAAAAGGATGAAATGGAACTGCTGCTAAGGGGGTGACAAGTTTGGCGTTTGTATATAAGCCGTCAGCGTTCATGCTGCCGGATTCCCATTATGATAAAGAAAAGGCCGACCGGGCCGTCGCTTTTATCGAGAATCTCTGTCATACCAAAGGAAAATGGGCCGGGAAACCTTTCCTGCTCCTGCCCTGGCAGGAACAGATCGTGCGTGATTTGTTCGGTATCGTGAAGGAAGACGGGAAACGGCAGTTCCTGACGGCCTATATAGAGATACCAAAGAAGAACGGGAAACAGCTCGCATTAGACACGCCGATTCCAACCCCGGACGGGTGGAAAACCATGGGAACCCTTGCCATTGGGGATTGCGTTTTCGATGAGCGGGGAAAGCCCTGTCATGTGGTGGCGAAAAGTCTGATAGATGACACGGAGCAGGCCTATGAGCTGGTTTTTCGTGATGGCGGACGGATTGTGGCCGGTGAACGGCATTTGTGGGATGTGGAATACATTCATGGAAAGACAAAGCCAAAACGCTGGACAACAGGCGAGATTTACCGTCGTACCCGAAAGTATCGTGAAACGTTCAGTGACAACCGTTCCATCATACGGATTCCCGTAAATGCTCCTTTACATCTTCCAGAGGCAGACCTTCCTGTAGACCCGTATCTGTATGGCTACTGGCTGGGAAATGGCTGCGCTACGAAGCCGGAAATCACTGTCCGGGATTGCGACGTGGATGACCTTATTTCATTCATCCCCTATCTGCTGCATAACCGGTATCCACAGGCCTGCGGTGGCAGTGAAATCCTGGTATATAAGGAACTGAAGAAAATTCTGGTGCCGCACTTCAGGGAAAAGGTCATCCGGCCGGAATACCTGCGGTCATCGGAACATCAACGTTGGGAACTGCTGCAGGGACTCATGGATTCCGACGGCTGTGTAAGTGTCGTCAAAGGCCAGAGCATCTACGTCAGTACCATCCAGCAATTGGCAGAATCGGTACAGGAACTCCTGTGGTCATTAGGTATCAAGAACTCTCTGACCACCTGCCCGTCCACCCGTTATGGGAAGCCGACAGGGGAAACACTATATCAGATCCGGTTCACAGCCTTTACCGACCAGCCGGTCAGCAAACTTCATCGGAAAAGCATCCGCAGACAGGAACGTGTGAAACAGACACGCTCCTGTTTTCATTATCTGAAAGAAATTCGGATGCTTGCTTGTAAAGTCAAAATGCAGTGCATCCAAGTGGACAGTCCGTCCCATTGCTACCTGGCCGGGCGGAATATGGTCAAAACGCACAACAGCGAGCTGGCTGCCGCTATTGCCTTATATCTCCTGTATGCTGACAATGAACCGAGCGCGGAAGTCTATGGCGCTGCCTGTGACCGCAACCAGGCGTCTATCGTATTCGATGTAGCCCGGCAGATGGTGGAGATGAGCCCGGCTCTGATGCGCCGTTCCAAGATACGGTCGGCAGGGAAGCGGATCATCAACTACCGCAACGCCGGGTTTTATCAGGTGCTTTCCGCTGAAACTGGCACAAAGCATGGATTGAATGTTTCAGGTCTTGTCTTTGATGAAATCCACGCACAGCCAAACCGGAAGCTCTACGATGTCCTGACCAAAGGATCCGGTGATGCCCGGGAGCAGCCGCTCTTTTTCATCATCACCACAGCCGGCAACGACAAGAACAGCATCTGCTATGAACTGCATACCAAGGCATTGGATTTGATGCAGGGCCGTAAGAAAGATTATACGTTCTATCCTGTCGTGTATGGTCTGGAAGCGGATGAGGACTGGACGGATGAAGCCAACTGGTACAAGGCGAACCCGTCCCTGGGACACACCATCAAAATCGAGCGCGTCCGGGAAGCGTATCAGAACGCCATCGAGAATCCTGCCGAGGAGAATGTGTTCAAACAGCTTCGGCTGAATATCTGGACGTCGGCCAGCATCCGATGGATTCCGGAGCAGGTTTACGATAAAGGGAATCTTCCTATCGATTTGGATCCTCTCCGGGGGCGTATGTGTTACGGCGGTCTGGATTTGTCCAGCACGTCAGATATCACAGCTCTGGTCCTGGCTTTTCCGCCACGGAATGATGATGAGAAATATATCCTTTTGCCATTTTTCTGGCTGCCGGAAGACACGCTGGAATTGCGGTGCCGCCGGGACCATGTCCTTTATGATGTCTGGCAGAAACAGGGCTTCATCCAGACAACCGAAGGAAATGTCATCCATTACGGTTTCATCGAGAAGTTCATCGAACGTTTAGGAGAAACCTATAACATCCGGGAAATCGCCTACGACCGGTGGAACGCTACCCAGATGGTGCAGAACCTGGAAGACATGGGTTTTACCATGGTTCCCTTTGGACAGGGATTCAAGGATATGTCACCGCCGTCGAAGGAGCTCTTCAAGCTCCTGATGGAAGGGAACATCGTCCATGGCGGCAATCCCGTCCTCAAATGGATGGCGGGCAATGTTGTCATGCGGCAGGACCCGGCGGGAAACATCAAGCCGGATAAAGAAAAATCCGTCGAAAAAATCGACGGAATCGTGGCGTCCATCATGGCACTGGACCGCTGTATCCGCAACGGGACTGGCAGCGGCAGTGTCTACGATGAACGGGGCGTTATTGTTTTTTGAGTAATTGGATACGTGCTTCTATTTCTTTCAGCGCTTTTTTATGAAGCATTTCAGGTTCTACGGCGTGACTGCGCGAATCCCATAGTTCTTGTAGTGCTTTTATTGCTAAGTTAGTACCTAAAAACTGAGCGGCAAAGGCATCAGCTTCTCTTTCAGGGGGAATAACGGTTCCCGATGGTAACTTTTTTCTATCTTTCATTATGGGTGCATATTTTTGATGATGCTTTAATACAATATGGCCTAATTCATGAAAAATCATAAATAGACATTCCTGTTTTTCTGCTATCAATCTTTCAAAAAGGATATTACCAATTAAAATATACGGACGATAATTGGGTGGGATGCTGGTGCAAATAAGTCGATTCTTTGAATATATAAGTTCTTCTTGATCTAATACGATATCTGTGACTCTTTTGCGATTTTTTTTGTCATAAATATGGCCGATAATTTTATGGGACATTAGCTGACATAATGCTTTTATACTGGAGGCAGGTGGATAGTTGTGCAGAATTAACCGATAAGGAGAACCGGGTACATCATAAATTTTCATGGTATCATCTCCTAAGATATAGTACTAATAGTATTATTTTAAAACAGTTTTTATTGGCCTTCAACTTGTTTCCATCTGTGAGAAAAATCGCAGGTGCTTTTTTGCGCCCATTTTTAGGAGGTAATTTATGAAAATTCCATTCTTGTCCCAGTTATTTAAGTCGAGGGACAAGCCTCAGAACTATTATATCGGCACGGATTTCCGTTACCTGTTTGGTCTGTCTACGAGCGGCAAGACGGTGAACGAGTTCACGGCCATGCAGACTACAGCCGTGTATGCCTGTGTGCGTATTCTGGCGGAAACCCTGGCGGCTCTGCCACTCCAGATGTACCGCTACACGTCGGGCGGCAAGGAACGGGTCTATGACCACCCGCTGTACCATCTGCTCCATGATGAGCCAAATCCGGAGATGACATCGTTCATCTTCCGGGAAACGCTTATGAGCCACCTGCTCATCTGGGGCAACGCCTACGCCCAGATTATCCGTGACCGCCTGGGAAGGGTGCAAGGATTGTATCCACTACGGCCGGATAAGATGACCGTGTGCCGGGATAATCAGGAAAAGATTTTTTATCTGTACACCAAGACCAGTGATGAGAATCCGAACATCAGGCCGTATGGGCAGGTAGCCTTGCCCAAGGAAGAAGTGCTACACATCCCAGGCCTTGGTTTTGATGGTCTGGTTGGATATTCGCCGATTGCCATGGCCCGCAATGCCGTGGGTATGACCATGGCCTGTGAGGAATACGGTGCGTCTTTCTTTGCCAACGGGGCTAGTCCCAGCGGGGTACTGGAACATCCAGGCGTTTTGAAAGATCCGGCTAAAGTCCGGGATTCCTGGAACGCTGTCTATCGGGGGACGGGCAACGCCCACAAGGTAGCTGTGTTAGAAGAAGGCATGAAGTACCAGCAAATCGGCATCCCGCCGGAAGAAGCGCAGTTCCTGGAAACACGGAAGTTCCAGCTGGATGAGATTGCCCGGCTCTACCGCATCCCGCCGCATATGATTGGCGATTTGGAAAAAAGTTCCTTCAATAATATCGAGCAGCAGTCCATGGAATTTGTGAAATACACCTTAGACCCCTGGGTCATCCGTTGGGAACAGGCCATGCAGAAAGCCCTGTTCCTGCCAGAAGAGAAGAAGCAGTATTTCCTGAAGTTCAACGTGAACGGCCTCATGCGCGGCGACTACGAAAGCCGCATGACGGGGTACAGCATCGGCCGGCAAAATGGCTGGCTGTCTGCCAACGATATTAGGGAGATGGAAGACATGAATCCCGTACCCGATGAGGAAGGCGGCAACCTGTACCTGGTAAACGGCAGCATGACCAAGCTCAAGGATGCCGGGGCCTTTGCACAGAAGGGAGAAACGAATGAAACATAAATTTTGGAGGTGGGTGACTAACGAAGCACCCGATGCCTTTGGCAGCGACCGGACGCTGTATCTTGATGGCCAGATTTCAGACGAAACCTGGTGGGGCGATGAAGTGACACCGAAGGCTTTCAAGGATGAACTGAACGCAGGCAGTGGCGATATCACTCTCTGGATCAACAGTCCAGGCGGTGACTGCTTTGCGGCTGCTCAGATTTATAACATGCTCATGGAGTATCCGGGAAATGTCACTGTGAAGATTGATGGCCTGGCAGCTTCGGCGGCCTCGGTCATTGCCATGGCCGGCACGAAAGTCTGTATGTCGCCGGTGGCTATCCTGATGATTCATAATCCGGCTACCATGGCTTACGGGGATAAGGCGGAGATGGAAAAGACCATCAGCATGCTGAGCGAGGTCAAGGAAAGCATCATTAACGCCTATGAAATCAAGAGCGGCTTGGCCCGCACAAAGATTGCCCACATGATGGACAATGAAACCTGGCTTAACGCGAGAAAAGCCGTGGAGCTGGGCTTTGCCGATGAGATCCTCTTTGACCAGAAAGAAGGAGAGGAACAGCCGGAGGCTATGCTGTACAGTCCGGTCACGGTGACGAATTCCTTTGTACAGAAAGTAAAACCGAAGAAACCCTTACAGAAAGTGCCAGCCGCTGATTTGGAAAAGCGGCTGGCATTACTTATTCATTGATAGGAGGAAAACATAATGGACACGATTTTAGCACTGCGTGAAAAGAGAAAGAACCTCTGGGAATCCGCCAAGAATTTCCTGGATACAGTGCGGGATGAAAACGGCATGGTAGCCGCCGAAGACGCCGCCCGTTACGACAAGATGGAAGAAGATGTGGCGAATCTGGGCAAGGAAATTGACCGCCTGGAACGTCAGCAGCGTATGGATGCGGAAATGGCGAAGCCTACCACCGTTCCCATTACAGAACAGCCGGGGGTTCCCCAGACCGAAAATGAGAAGAAAGGCCGTGCATCCAACGCCTACAAGAAGGCCTTCTGGGACAGCATCCGGCATAAAAATTTCGTTGATGTGCAGAATGCCTTGAGCGTAGGTACCGATGCCGATGGCGGCTATCTGGTGCCGGATGAATTCGAGCATCAGCTCATTGACAAACTCCAGGAAGAAAATTTCTTCCGCAGCTTGGCAACGGTCATTCATACCAGCGGCGACCGCAAGATTCCCGTCGTGACAGGCCATGGGGAAGCCGCATGGATGGAAGAAAACGGCCTGTATCCGGACAGCCAGGATACCTTCGGCCAGCAGTCCATCGGGGCATACAAACTGGGGACGGCTATCCGTGTGTCGGAAGAACTCCTGAACGACAGTGTCTTTGACCTGGAAAGCTATATCGCCGGCGAATTTGCCCGACGTATCGGCACCAAGGAAGAAGAAGCCTTCCTCACAGGCGATGGGAAGAACAAGCCGACCGGCGTGTTCCCGTCTGCAGAAGTGGGTGTCACTACCAATGGAGCTTCCATCACGTTTGATGATGTCATAGATTTGTACCATTCTTTGCGCATCCCATACCGTCGCAAGGCTGTATGGCTTCTGAACGATTCTACTATCAAAGCACTGCGTAAAGTCAAGGACAACAACGGCAACTATATCTGGCAGCCGTCTGTTACGGCGGGGGCTCCGGATACCATCCTGAATCGTCCTTGCTACAGCACATCCTTTGCGCCGGAACTGGCGGCTGGCAATCGCCCGATTCTCTTTGGCGACTTCAGCTATTACTGGATTGCCGACAGGGAATCCCGCTCCTTCAAGCGCCTCAACGAACTGTATGCTGCTAACGGCCAGATTGGCTTCCTCGCCAGCCAGCGCGTCGATGGTATGCTGATGCTTCAGGAAGCGGTCAAGGCACTCGAAGTGAAAGCGAAGGCTTAAGCCATGCTGGTCAGCCTGGAAGAAGCCCGGGAATATCTGCGGATTGATGAGGATGACACATCGAATGACGATGTCATCCTGTCATCCCTGGAAACGGCCCAGGCCTTGTGCCTGGACCTGGCCCGCTGCGAGGAAGCGGATGCCGAAGAGAATCCCGTCGTGTTCCATGAAGCCATTCTCTATGCTGCCGCCTTTTTATATGAGCATCGGGAAGAAGCGGATTATTCCGGCCTGCTGAAGATGCTGCGGTGGCTGCTGTTCGGTGTGCGGCGCAGCCGCTTTTGAAAAGAGGGATGATGCAATGCAGGTAGGAAAACTTAACAAGAGAGTGCAGATTATCAGCCAGAAAGCGCAGACTGATGATCTGGGGTTCGATATGTTACAAGATGTGGTTTATTGTACCTGTTGGGCATCCATTGAGCCTGCCCGTGGCAAGGTGTTCTATGAGATGGAGCGCAAGGCGGGTACGGAGTACAGCAAGATCACTATCCGCTGGCGCCCGGGTATTACTCATGACATGAAGGTGAAGTATCAGGATCATCTGTATGACATCGATACGATTGTAGATCCGTACATGCGCCATGAATCTCTGGAATTGTACTGTACGGAAGAAATCAGGGGGCAGGACAATGAGCAGGGGTGACCTGGATGTCAGGGGAATAGATGAATTGTCCGGCAAACTGCTCTCTGCCATCGAGGAATTTCCTGGGACCGCTGAAAAGGGGCTGGTAACGATTGGCAACAAACTGAAGAAGGAGTGTGTGAATCAGACTCCGGAAGGCAGTACGGGCAAGCTGAAGAAGGGCTGGAAGCACAAGATAACGGGCTATAACGGTTCGGAGCTGACCTATGAACTGACGAACAAGCACCCGGTCCATCACCTGCTGAATAACGGACATATCAAGAAAACGCCTGGTGGCAGGACTGCGGGTTATTATGAAGGCCAGCACTATACGGAGAAATCCGTTAAAGCCTTCGAAGCCCGGGAATTGCAGCCGAGCCTGGAGAAACTGGCGAAGAAGCTCTTGAAGAAAGCAGGCGGCACATGATCCATGACATTGACATCCTGCAGGCTATACAGCAGAAACTGAAGGAACGGTTCCCGTATCCCGTGTACCTGCAGGAAGTGAAGGAAGGGTTCCGTCCGCCAGCGTTTTTCCTGAAGACGATGACGGTGGCTTCGCCCCAGGGCCGCAAGGAAGTGTACCGGGATACGGATATGTACATCACCTATATACTGCAGAAGCAGACGGCCAGCACATCCATCTATGAAGTGCTGGCTGCTGCAGAAGACCTGTTCCGTGACGGGATTGCCGTCCAGGACAGGTTTTTTGCTGTCCGATCGATGAACGAGGAACTCATCGGGTCCGACAACGATGGCGGCCGGCTGACGCTGACCGTCCAGTACTACGATTCCGCCGATGAAACGGAAGCAGCCGAACGGATGAAAGTGCTGCATCAGCGGTATCGGGGAAAGGAGACAACGAAATATGAAAATGCCATCCATTAATGTCGTGTTCAAGGAAAAAGGTATCAGCGCCATCGAGCGCAGTGAGCGCGGCATTGTCCTCATGATCCTGAAGGAAGAAACACTGCCTTCGGTGACGGAAGTGACCCTGTACACGGCAGATGACATCCCCAAGGAACTGTCCGACAGCAACCGGGAGCAGCTGGAACTGGCGCTCCGGGGCTATGTGAACAGCCCGAAGAAGGTCATCGCCGAAATCATCAGCAGTGAAGCCGAGGACTATACGGATATCCTGAAGGTCATCGAGAACAAGCGCTTCGACTACCTGGTCATCCCGGACATCGGAACGTCGCACATCGATACCATCGCCACCTGGGTCAAAGGGATGCGTACCAATAAAGACAAGATGATCAAGGCCGTCCTGCCAGATTGTACGGCAGATACGGAAGGCGTCATCAACTTCGTCAATAAGACCATCCGCACGAAGAGCAAGACCTATACGACGGCCCAGTACTGCAGCCGCATTGCTGGCATCATTGCCGGGACGCCCATGACGATTTCCTGCACCTACGCACCGCTGCCGGAAGTCATTGTCTGTGATGTCTGGACGAAAGAGGAAATGGATACCATGGCGGGTGCCGGGAAGCTGTTCTTCTTCTTTGATGGCGAAAAGGTAAAACTGGCCCGGGGCATCAACTCTCTGGTGACTACCGTCCAGGACAAGGGGACGAGCTTCCAGAAAATCAAGCTCGTGGATTTGATGGATATGATGCACGACGATATCCGCACGACGGCCCAGGACCATTACCTTGGCAAGTATGCCAACAGCTATGCGAACCGCTGTCTGCTGGTGACGGCCATCCAGGGGTATCTCGACCAGCTGGCTCAGGAGGGGCTGCTGGAGCAGGACCAGAATACCGCCTATATCGATGTGGAATCCACCAAAATCTGGCTGGAATCCAACGGCAAATATACTAAAGCGGAACTGGCGGATATGTCTGAAATGGACATCAAGCTGGCCAATATCGGCAGTAATGTGTTCATCGCCGTCAAGGCATCGCTGCTGGATGCCATGGAAGATGTCACGATTACCATCAATATCTGAGGAGGTGAAGCCGGATGAACAGTATGGAAGCTAAACGGGTCATGAACGGTAAGTATGCTGACCTGTATATCGACGGCGACCTCATGGCCGAAGCAACGGCATTCAAGGCCGAGGTCACGCTGACCAAGGAAGAAGTAAAGATGCTCCGCCATGTGGGCAAGGGCTACAAGGTCACAGGCTACGACTGCAAAGGCCAGCTGAAGCTGCACAAGGTATCGAGCTACATGATCCGGAAGATGAACGACAACATCAAGGCGGGCAGGCAGACTGTCGTGACCATCGTTTCCGTCCTGGATGACAAGGATGCCATCGGCAGCGAGCGCATCGTCATCAAGGATGCGACCTTTGACAGCCTGATTCTGGCCGACTGGGAAGTGGACAAGATGGGTGAGGAAAGCTACAGCTTCACCTTCTCGGACTGGGACCTCTTGGATTTAGCATAAGGAGAACAAGCACATGAATATGGTAGACCGACTGTTGAAAGCAGATGTAGTGAACAAGCTGGCCGAACGGCCTGAAAAGAAAGTGAAGATGGAACGGCTCTCGAAGCTGTTCGGGTTCGATTTTGTCATCACGCTCCGGGCCATCGACCCGGAACGCTATGCGGATATCCAGAAGATGGCCGTGGACTTCACTAATGGCAGCGCCGATAACATCGATATTTATCAGATGCAGACCCAGACGCTCCTGGCAGGGATTGCAGACCCGGACCTCAAGAATAAGGACCTGCTGGAAAAATTCGGGGCCGTACTCCCTGGTGATATCATCCGCAAGCTCTTCCTGGCCGGAGAAATTGCCGACCTTACGGCACAGATTACGGAACTCAACGGCTATACGACCCAGGAAAAGGCGGACAAAGCCGTAAAAAACTGATCCGGACCGATGGCGAAGTGCAGGCGATGTATCTCCTGTTCCGGGAGCATCACCTGCTGCCGTCAGCGGTCATGAAACTAGGATACGGTGAACGGCAGGTGTTGTACGCTTTTGTTCGGTATGAGATGGAAGAACGCAATAAAAAAGTATCTTCAGCCTTATCGGATTAACTGCTGAAAATACGGCTATCTGGCATAAAGTCATAAGGTAGGCTCAATCCACTTAGATATTTCATAGACGAAGTCGCTTTTTTTCTTGCATTGTGGGTGGCCGACACGTAGTACATGAAAGGCTTGATTGCCCAGCGTGGAAATGGCTTCCTGCCAGGGCATTTTTCTTTTCCCAATATCTTTAAAACCGTTGTAATAAATATTATAACGGTCAAAGACGTTAGGGATGTAATCGTCATAATACCAAGATGTATAAAAAATGACATGAGTAGGATGTATTACCTTTAATTCCTGCTGAAGGACTTTTAGGTTTAGGATACAGTTGGATTTTACAAAATCTGAGGTAGTATCCTTTCCTCCGGAATTGTTGCATTTGACAATATTGGTAAATGCGATGTGTTCTATGGAATCGTCACCGAATATTCTCAGAGTGATAGCACGAGTATAGCTCCAGTATGGCCAGCTTTTGTTCCACAGAGATTCACGGGTATATTGAAAGGGATTGCGGAAGCCGTCTTCAATCGTGCCGGGATTGTTTCTGGCATTTTTACCGACAAATAGAATTCTCTTGGAAGTTTTATTAAAATCGGAACCTACGCACCAACAGCCAATCGGCAAGGATAAACGCTCTCTCTTATGACATTCTTCACAGATTTTGCAAGTTCCAAGCCCCATATGGTGATATCGTTCAGCTAATCTTTTTTCTGTTTCATTGAAATAGCGCATTGGAATTCCTCCGTAAAGATAGATTTCTTTTATCTTACTATATTTTTATAGCTGTAACAACATTGAGAGGTGATATCTATTGGCCAATAACGTCATCGATGCTGCTATCCGTTTGCGGGATTTGTTCACGCCGACGGTGCGGAGCGTCAATGCCAGCCTGGGGACCATGAAGGCCCAGATGGCGGTGGCGAAACAATCGGTCAGCGGCCTGTCGGACAAGCTGACGGAGCATGAGCGCATCCAGAAACGGACGGCAAAGAGCATCGAGCAGACGGGAAGCAAGATTTCCGGTATGTCAGACAAGATGGCCCTGCTGTCGGCACCTATCCTGGCGGCTGCGACGGCAGGCTTCAAGCTGCACAGCGACTTTGCGGGTGGCATCGCCAAAATTTCGACTCTGGTGGATACGACGGTCGTTTCCATGCAGAAGGTCAGTGATGAAATCCGTGCTGTCAGCGATGAGACCGGGGCAGGCGTTGCCGACCTTTCCGAATCGGTCTACCAGGCCATCTCGGCGGGTGTTGATGCCGGCCATGCTGTAGGCTTTGTCAAGGATATGACCATCGCCGCCAAGGCCGGGTTCACAGATACGACAACTGCCGTAAACGGCGTCACGACCGTCCTCAATGCCTATGGTAAATCGGCAGAAGAGGCCACGGCGGTGACGGACCAGATGCTCCTGGCACAGAACTTCGGCAAGACATCCTTTGGCGAGATGGCCCAGTCCATGGGCAACGTCATCCCCATTGCGGCACAGCTCAATGTCAGCACCCAGGAACTGTTCGGTTCCATCGCCGTCCTGACCAAGAACGGTATCCGGACCAGCGAGGCCATTACAGGACTCAAGGCGGCCTACAGCAACATTCTGAAGCCGTCTTCTGAAGCGGCGAAACTGGCTCAGTCCCTTGGTCTTGAGTTCAACGCGGCTCATTTGCAGAGCGTAGGATGGGTGAAGTTCCTGGGCGAAGTGAAGCGGGCCACGGACGGTGATGCCGAACAGATGGCCCAGCTCTTTGGTTCTGTCGAGGGCCTGAACAGCATCCTGGTCCTGACGGGCAAGGGAGCCGGGGATTTCGATAAGGTCATGGACCAGATGGCCCAGTCTGCCGGCATGACCCGGGAAGCCTATGAGAAGATGCTGACCCCGTCGGAGCAGATGCAGATTGCTATGAACCAGCTGAAGAATGCCGGGATGGACCTGGCTGTTTCCTTTACCCCTTATTTCAAGACCATGTCCCTGCGGGTGAAGGAACTGGCGGCCTGGTTCCGGTCGCTGACGCCGGAGCAGAAGACGCTGATCGGCCAGGTGGCTTTCGGCATCGTGACCTTCCAGCTCTTCGGTTCCACCCTGGGACGGGTGCTGACGATAGGCGGACGGGCCTTTGGGACGTTCAGCTCCATCGCCGCGGGCATCAGCAAGGCCGGGAGCGTATCGAAGTATCTGGCTGCCCAGTTCAAGGGCCTCATCACGGTGGCAAGAGGCATCGCCATCGTTGCCAAAGGCATGGGCAGTACGTTACTGACAGTGGGCAGGCTGATGATTACGGTCATCCGGGCAGTCGGCGCAGCAGCGATGGCCAATCCCATCCTGATTGTCATCGCTGCCGTCATCGCAGGGCTGTATCTCCTCTGGAGCAACTGGGATACGGTTTCGCAGTATATCGAACAGGCCATCCAGGCGGTGTCGGATGCTGTGGATGCCGGGATGCAATGGATTGCTTCGGCCTGGGACGGAGCCATGAACGGCATCAGCGAGACGGCTTCCAGCATCTGGGAGAGCATCAAGGATACTTTCCGGAGCGGCGTGAACTGGGTCATCGACCAGGTGAACGGACTCATTGCCAGCGTCAACGGTCTGTCCATTGACATCCCGTCTCTGACAGGCGGGGCGCCGACTCATGTGGGATTCAATATTGAACCCATCAGTCATTTTGCCGGAGGCGTCGAGAACTTTGGCGGTGGTTTTGCGGTCATCAACGAAGATCGCCGGGGCGAGCTGGTCCACCTGCCAAACGGCAGTACCGTGGTCCCGCATGATGAAAGCATCCGGCAGGCTATGAACGCAGGCAGCCACGCCATCACTATCCGCATCGACACGATGAACGTCCGCAGCGAGCAGGACATCGATGCCGTAGCCGACAAGCTGGTGGAAAAGATCCGGCTGTACGGCATGAACCGCATGAAAGGAGCTACCATCTGATGGCCTCATTATTAGAATCCATCCTGAATGCCATCGGGCAGGCGTCACAGGATCTGACGATTTCCCTGGCTGCGGGCAGCTCTGTCGTGACCTTTCCCGTGCTGCCTTCGGAACTGATGGTTTCCGTCAATACGAATCATGGCACGGTGAATATCAACAACTACGGGGAGTATCTCATGAAAGGCAGGACCGGGCTGAAGTCCCTGACGCTGGCGGGATTTTTCCCCGCCCAGGATTATCCCTTTGCCATGATGATGATGTCGCCTTATACCTATATCGCCGAACTGGAGGCCATGCGTACAGGCGGCGAGGTCTGCCAGCTCACGGTATCGGACACGCCCATCTCCATGCCCTGTCTGATCAGCTCCTTCAAGTTCGGGGAAAAGGACGGCAGCGGCGATGTGTATTATGAACTGGTGCTGACGGAATACCGCTATGTCACAGCGGCGGAAACTGGGAAAACGGACCCGGCAACGGGGCTGAAGAAACGCCCTGAGTCGTTCTGGCAGAAGATGAAGAAGAATATCACCTATTATCCAGGCGACAGCATCGGCAATGTCGTGGGCCGGGCTATCGGGAAATCGGTCACGATCAATAAGAAGCAGTTCTCCAAGTTCCAGGTCTACCGCAGCATCATCCGAAACGGCGGGCTGAAGACGGGTGACATCATCCGGCTGACCACGATGAATTTGAAAAGGAATGATGAGAATGTTCCAGTTAGCAAAAATTAATAAACAAGCAGCAGAATCGGCTGTACAGAACACGGAAGTTAATCAGGCAGACAAGCCCCAAAACACGGACTTGTCTGCCTATGTACTTTCTTATACCTGGTCGGGAGATGTGGAACAGGCTGGGCGCAAGCTGGAATTCGACCTGGCCTATACCACGAAGGACAAGGACTGGACGAATGCCGTCCTGGAACTGGGGGACGAGGTGTGTTTCTCCTATACCGATGATGTTACGCAAGAGACGTTTCCTGTTTTCCAGGGACGCGTCTTTTCCCGGAGCCGGGACAGCGAGTCCTATGCCATGCGCTTTGTGGCCTTCGACAGCGTTATTTATCTGGCCAAATCCCGTATTACCCGGAAATACGCCAATGTGACCGTGGCTGATGCCATCCGGCAGACTATCCATGACTTTAATATCGAGGCGGGGACGATGCCGGACCTTTCTGTGGTGTGCAGTTTCATCGCCGACGACATCTCAGCGACCGATGCCATCAAGCAGGCGTTATCCTACCAGTCTACACAGGATGGCAAGGGCTACCACATCTACATGACGGACGGGAAGCTGAATGTGGTCTGTACCAATGACCAGGTGGTGGAGAATTTTCTCATCAGCGATGAAACGAATCTGACCGGGGCGTCTGTATCCGAGTCCATCGAGGACATGGTGTCGAAGGTGGTGGTCGTAGACAGCGCCGGACAGACGAAAGGGGAAATGCCGAATACCACAGATATTGAAAAATTCGGTATCATCCAGGCCATCTGCAAGGCAGACCCCAAGCAGGATGATGCCAGCCAGGCGCGGGCCATGCTGAAGACGGTGGCTCATGATATGTCCGTCCATGCCCTCGGCCATATCCAGTGCATCGCCGGATTTTCCGTGGACATCCAGGAAGAACAGCTCAAAGGGCGGTTCTTCATCAAGTCGGACAGCCATCGGATTGAGGGGAACAAGCACACGATGGATTTGCATTTAGTCTTTAACAAACTACTGGACGAGCAGAAGCAGGAACTCGATAGCGCGTCTTACAATGCTAATCCCGATTATGTGCCGCCTGCCACAAATTCTTCAGGAAGTCATGGTGGGGTATCAATAAGCGGGAACGCTGCCGGTGGCGATGTGGTGGATTCCTGTATGGAAGGTTTTGATGGCACTGTGTCGCCGTATGGTTCTGAGGGCTGCGTAGATCGGGCGACAATTGCCGCAGCCGGGTATTCGCCCTTTGCCGCCCAGGAATATAACAGCAATGTCAAAGGATGTGACCAGCTCCGGGCTGATGCCGAAGCACAGGGATTGGCGATTCCTTATGACCCGTCGCAGCTGGAGAAAGGCGACATCATCATGTACAATCGCTACAGCAAGCCCGACCCGAACTGGCATGTCGTGGTCTATGACGGCGACGGTGGCTGCTGGGGCAACAGCTCCAATGTCTATGGCTGTTTCCACCATTATGAAGGTAGCATCGATATGGGGAGCGACTACTATCCGGCGACTATTATCAAGACATCCAGGGGGTGACGGGGATGCAGAAAAATCCATATATCAGCCTGTTGAATTTGATGGAACAGATTTCCAAGAGCAGCAACAGCCCGTCCATCCAGATTGGCGAAATCCTTCAGTCTCCGCCGGACATCAAGGTGAAATACAACGGCATCGTCCTGACGAAAGAGGAACTGTGGATTTCCCATTACCTTCTGGCAGGCTATGGGAGAACGGCTGAAGGCCATCTGGTATCGGCTACCCAGAACCGGGCAGGCGGCAGCGGGGACGCGGCTTACCAGTCGCATAATCATGAGATTGACAATGACTATACTGATTCGGTGGTTACCACGGATACCCTGAAGCCCGGCATGAAGGTCGCCATTATGCCCATGCTGGTGAACGGGAAAATTCAGCAGTATATGATTTTAGACGAGATTGTGAGGTTGGATGGCTATGGCTAATCCTTTTGTGGCAATGGCATCCGGAGAGAATGCCACTGCCAGAGAAACATTGCCGCTCCTTGCGGAATACGGCTATGACTTCGAGAAGCACCGTTTCCGCTATGACGAGAACGGGAACAACATTACCGTGACGGAAGACGAAGCCCTCAAGGTGTGGATTTATAAAGCTCTGATGACCGAGCGGTACCGGTATCTGGCCTATCACGATGAGTACGGTATTACCATCGAGCCGTACCAGGGGACGATGCCCAACAACATCTATACGGCAGACCAGATCCGCCAGAACATCCGGGAGGGCCTTTCCATCAACCCTTATATTGCCCGGATCAACCGGGTGGATGTGGAAAAGCGAGAGAAAGATGATTTGTTCATTGTAGTGGATGTGACATCCATTTACAGCGATGAAAGCATCACGATTACCGCAGAAAGGAGCCTTGCATGAGCAATTTGTTTGATGCCCAGACGAAAGACCAGATTGAAAACCGCATGGTGCAGACCTTGCACACGCTGACCGATACGGACAAGACCTCGATAGAAGGCTCTTTTGCCCGGGACATGATTGATACCAATGCCGTGGAATTCGAGAACAGCTATGCCGAGATGGCCATGCTGCGGGACGCGGCTTTTGCCGAAACGGCCTGGGGTGACTATCTGACGCTCCGGGCGGAGGAATTCGGCATCCAGCGGAAACAGGCGGTGCAGGCCAATGGCAAAGTGACGGTCACCGGGCAGTCCGGAGCCTATATCATCCGCGGCAGCTTGTTCCAGACGAAGGACGGGCTGCGGTTCTACACGACAGAATCCGCTACGATTCCATCTGACGGAACCGAAGCAAGCATTGCTGTCCAGGCCGCAGATACAGGGGGAAAAGGGAATGTGGCACCGGGGACGATTACGGAAATCCCTTATTCCATCCCCAACGTGTACAGCGTAATAAACCCGGAGAAATGCACGGACGGGGCTGATGAGGAAACGGATGCGGCCCTTCTGGCACGGCTCCTGTTCCGGGTCCGCCAGCCCATCACGTCCGGCAACGCCAACCATTACCGTTCCTGGGCCATGTCCGTGGACGGGGTGGGGAACTGCAAGGTCATCCCGCTGTGGAATGGGAACGGCACGGTGAAAGTCATCATCGTGACGGCGGAGAATGAATCGGCATCGGATGAGCTAATTCAGAAAGTAGCCCGGTATATTGAATCCCAGCGCCCTATCGGGGCTACCGTGACCGTGGTGTCTCCGGCACCCGTTTCTGTAGATATTACGGCTGAGGTGTATGGAACGGCGAATGCAGAAGCCGTGACTGAAACTGTATCCAACTATTTCAAGAATACGGGCTTCAGCTTGTCTTATGTCAGCCTGGCCCAGATTGGCCGGCTCATCCTGGGCGTAAACGGGATTACAGATTATCGGAACTTGAAACTTAACGGAAAGGCCGACAACATCAGCCTGACCAATGAACAGATTCCGGTAGCCGGAAAGGTGGTGCTGAACCTTGTCAGCGAATGAGTGGATGCGCCAAAGTGAAGTCAATGTACTGGACTATCTGCCCCGTTTTCTGGCGAAAGATCCGATGTTCAAAAAGGCAGCGGATACCTGCAGCACAGAGCATAACCGTTTGCGGTTGGCCCTGCAGGATTTGGCAGATAACTTCTTCGTGAACACGGCTACCTGGGCGCTGCCGCTTTATGAATCATTTTTGGGAATAAAGCGGAGTGAAGAAGACACAGATGAATTCCGCAGGCAGCGGATTCTCTTTAAGTTGCAGCATGTAGATGTGTCCACGGTGGATTTCCTGAACTCCATCATCAATCTGTACAGTGTGGGGCATATCGAAGAAGTGAATGAAGAATATTATTTCAAGGTGTACTGCATTATGAATGATGAGGATACGGAAACGCTGCAGAAACTGATTGACCAGCTTGATATCTATAAGCCGGCGCATCTGGGCTATGCTATCTACCTGGGATATTCCTGGAACGGGAAGATTCATTGGAATGGTGAAGCCACGTTCTCGACGGCGACCATCGTATCCGGGAAAGGAGTAAAGGCAAGTGGCTGAATATATCAAAGAGAAGTGGTCAGCAGATTTTCCGGACCGTGCCGGACAGGAAGTCCGCCCGACCGAAGCGGTGGACAATACTCTGGATTATGATGTGCTGTTTCCGCAGTATCTTTCAGAAGACCCTGTGGTATTCAACCAGCAGAACAAGACGGTGTCCCAGCTGGTCAGCAATGACGCACGGCTCTATGAACGGATTTCCGCTACGGCAGCTGACATCAATGCCCATCTGACCGATGCCAAGGCCCATGCCAGTGGCATCAGCGGCAATGCGGCCAGTGCTTCGAAATTGCAGACGGGCCGGAAGATTCACCGGGTGCTGTTTGATGGCACAAAAGATATTACCCTGCCGGATTTCAGCGGCTGCGGCGAAAAGACGGCAGGCCAGAGCGGCATGGTCCCGTCACCGTCTGCGGGAAAACTGAATACCGTCCTGCACAGCAACGGCAGCTGGGGCAAGGTCACCTACGCCGATATGGACGAGGAAGCCGTGGCCAAAATCCAGGCTTGTCCGTTCCCTGTCAATGCCATCTACATATCCGCAGACGGGAAGAATCCGGCAACGTACTGGCCGGGTACGACCTGGGTGGCCTTTGCCGTGGGGAGGTGCCTGATTGGGGCCGGGGCAGCAGACAGCGGAACCATGTACAAGGCCGGGGACAAGCTGGGCGAAGAAAAGCACAACCTTACGATTCCAGAAACTCCGGCTCATGGCCATACGGTTGGAGACAGCGGTAATCATCGTCACTGGTCCTGCGGGGCGCTGCCGCGCAACTTCCAGTGGGATGCCTGTGAAGGCAATGATGCACCTGTGGCCGTGGGTTATGGTGACGGCTGCTGGCATGGCAATCAGGTGGACGGGCATACGTCCTGGGATGGGAATCATTCCCACAGCCTTTCCCGGACGGGTGGAGGCCAGCCGCACAACAATATGCAGCCGTCCATTGTCGTGTACATGTTCCAGCGGACAGGCTAGGAGGTGAGGAATATGGCTGAATGGTTACAGATGGCCGCATCCTTGGTATCGGTCCTGATGCTCTGCGGCGTCATCTTTAATTTCAGCGTCATCAAGCCGTTGAATCAATCAGTACGGAGCCTGCAGGAGTGCATTGATCATCTGCGCAGGCAACTATCCGATACGGAATCCAAACGACAGCAGATGGCAGAGCGGTTGTCCCGGGTGGAAGAAGCTACGGGGCACGTGCAGCATCGCCTGGATGTGATTGAGCAACGGCAGAATGAGTAGGAGGTGATAGAATGGGTTTTTCGGTCATTCGAAACCGGCTCTTTTTGACAAGAGGTGATTCTGCTGAAATCACGCTGATTATTCGGGACCGGGTGACAGGTGCCATCTTTATCCCAGGTCCGGATGATCAGCTTACTTTTACCGTTAAGCGGGAGCTTTCAGATGAAAAGACAGTGATAGAAAAGCATCTGGATAGTGGTATTCTGCGCCGAGAAAATGACTGTGTTCTGATCCTGATACCAGAAGATACAGCACAGCTTCCATTTGGAACCTATTGGTATGATGTGGAATTGGTGCTGGACTCTGGGTATACAGACACAATCATTCCACCCAGTCCGTTTATTATAACGGGAGAGGTAACAACCCATGGATAAGTATAAAGGCACTGTAAAGGGAATAAATACTCTGCAAGGGATTCTATCCGTGCCGGTGGTACCTTCCAGAAATTATCAAAAAAAAGTGGTCATTCCTAATAAAGAGAAACAAATCATCCGACCAGATGCGGGCTACGATGCCTTGCAGCGGGTTACGGTAGCTGCCATTCCGTCGAACTATGGCAGAATTAGCTTCAATGGATATGAGTTAAAGGTTGAGTAAAGGAGAATAACATCATGGCGAAAAATGTAAAAATCAATTCCGTAGTGTATGCAGAAGTCCCTCAAGTTTCGATTCCACTAGCAGAAGGAGAGGGAGCCGCCACTTTTTATGATACAACGGGGGCGACTGCAGTATCTGTGGATATCCTGAATGGGAAAACTGCATTCTTGGGAACCGGTTCAGTGACAGGCTCTATGCCAGATAATGGGGCTGTCAGTGGCAGTATTGGCAAGGTGGACGGTTCGTATACTATCCCGGCAGGCTACCATAATGGCAAAGGCGCAGTTACCATCACGAACGAGGAACAAGCCAAGCTGGTCGCGGATAACATCAAGGCAGGTGTGACGATTCTGGGAGTAGCTGGCAAGGCTAGTGTGGTGGATACGGCAGATGCTACCGCAGCTGCGAGTACTATTGTGTCGGGTAAAACCGCCTATATTAACGGAGCGAAAGTGACAGGTTCCTTGACCTCTGTAGCAGTATCCCAGGATAGTCTGACCAAAGTGCTGACCATTGAATAGGAGGACTGAGCCATAAAGGTGGATGTTAAGATTGCGGGAGCTAATTACACGGAAGTTCCATCCATATTATTACCCCTTACAGTGGGAGGCAAAGCAAGGTTTTGCGAAGTGTCCGATACGACAGCTGAAATTGGAGATGTTGCTCGGGGAAAAAAGTTCTATACGGCCGATGGGGAACTGGTGGAAGGGACAGCGAACGTATCTGTTGGTGTGGATACCCGGAAGAAAATAACACTGGTGCAAAAGGACCATCAAAAAATTACGATTACCTGCAATCATCCAGAGTTATCGATGCAATATGATACGGATAGAAATGCCGTGTATGCTACAGAATATCAAAATATGCTCGATATTACCCTAAAAGCAGACAATGATTATTACGTCGGGAAAATCACAGTTAATGGTAAAGAACAGGGCACTGTCAGTTCGAATCATCAATATGCTTCTGCGTCTATGCCGATTAGTGATGGCATGATTGTCAGTGCCACGGATGCAGTTTTGATTCCCACCAGTCCCTTTACGACTGTGAACCTTACACTGCAAGGACAAGGCTCACAGTTCCTTTTAGGAAGTCTGCTGATGACCTTAGCGCAGAGTCCGGACAGTCCTAAAATAGAAGGGATTGTTGTTGCCGAGGATGCGGATAATAAAGGGATGATATTCCTGGTAAAAGAAGAACAGCGCTATGCTGCCTGTAAGGCTGAAGTCACAACGGGAACGGGGATCAAGGAAATCATAGACTTGACATATAATATAGACACAGATTTAGGGGCAACAATGTCTGGGAAAATTTCTGATACTTTATACACTTATTTAAAAGAGCGTTCGGAATCGAATGCAGAAGTGACACTACAGATTAAGGTGGTAGCGTAAGTATGTTTGAAAAAGTGAATATCCCTGATTGCATAGTCGTCATCGGGCTGGTCATGGCACTGATCCTGGCGATTTTTTATACCCTCAACGAGCTGGCCATGTCCATCGCCTCTGGCTTGCTCGGGTACATCGGCGGCACTGTGAAGTCCGCTGTTCATCAGAAAGGAGAAGAAAAGCAATGAAAGTATTCCTGAACCCCGGCCATGCGCCGGGTGGCCATCCCGACCCGGGGGCCATCAATGAAGAAACGGGTCTGCGCGAGTGTGATGTAGCATTGGCCGTTGGCAAATCCGCTGCAAGCTACCTGAATGCGGCAGGAGTAGAAACAGAACTGCTTCAATCTGACAGCCTGTATGAAATTTGTGAAACCGCCAATAGCAGTGATGCCGACATCTTCGTATCCATCCACTGCAATGCCGCCGAAGCCGAAGACGCCAACGGCACAGAAACCTGGGCCTGCGTCGGTAGTTACCGTGGCGGCATGCTGGCCAACTGCATCCAGAACCAGCTGGTCGATGCCCTCGATACCAGTGACCGTGGAGTGAAAATCGCCATGCCTGGTGTTAACGGACTCTATGTCCTCACAAACACGGACATGCCAGCCGTCCTAATCGAGCTGGCTTTCATCACCAATCCTGGTGATGGAGCAATACTGACCCATGACCAGGATGCCCTGGCCAGAGCGGTAGCCCGAGGCATCACCGATTACGAACAGCTGATTTTAGGAGGTAAATGACTATGAACCGTGAAGAAATCAAGAAAGCCGTCGCCGATACCGTTGTAGACTTTGCCAGGAGCGAAGCCGAAGCGGCTATCAAGTCCATCGACCTGGACGATGTACAGAAACTGGTGGAAGCACAGATGAAGAATCTCACAGACCCGCTGGAAACGGAAATCCAGACCACGACCAGCTGGTGGGTAAAGATTCGGAACAGGCTGTACATCACCTTAATGCAACAGGCAGTCAAAGCCATCGTGGCTGACGTAGAACAGAAAATTGCATGAAAAAAAGCCGGTACGGGACATCGGGAAGGATGTTCTGTACCGACTTTTTATTCATATTAAATCATGTAAAATCATAGTAAATCGCAAATAATCGAGTAAAACTTGAGAATATACGAAAGATATGGTATGCTACTAATTAATTGAATTGTGCTAAAGGAGATGAGCCTTATTGGAATTAATGGAAGATCGATGGATTAGTATGGAAGAAGCTTCTGAATATTTGGGCGTCAATAAAGATTCCATTAGAAATTGGATAAAAAAAAGCACGGGGATTCCAGCGCATAAAATAGGTAAAAAATGGAAATTCAAAAAATCTGAACTGGATGAATGGGTCAAAACCGGTAATAGTGCAATATAATTAATGGTGTGATAATGATGGATAATGAATTTGGAAATAAAATTAGCGCTGAATATTACTCCTTTTTGAGAAAATACACCAAAACAACGTATCAAGATACAAAGTTATTGGGGAAGTACTATACAGATTTTAGTGTGGCTGATGATATAGTAAATACGATTGATTTACAAATAATAAATAAGAATGATTATGCTGACATAAAAATTATAGACCCTTTTTGTGGTGATGGGCGATTAGTTTTATTGCTTTTGAAGAAGATGGTCAATTCGGGAAAAATACTTCAATGGAGTAAGATATTAATAACACTTTGGGAAATAGATAGCAATGCATTAAAGATAGCAGAAAAATCCATTTTAGAATACTGCCAGGCGAATAGCATTAACTATGAGATAAACTTAAGAAATTGTGATGCTTTCGTAGAATACAGAAATTTCGAATCACAGTATGACATCTGCATAACTAATCCACCCTGGTGTTTATTAAAACCACAAAAAACAATAGATTCCTGTGATGTTAAGATATACAGAAATATACTTGAACAGTATGATATGTATATTAAAGAGATTTTGCCTATGTCACAGCCTTCGTCCAAATTCGGTAAGTGGGGAACTAATTTGGCGCGATGTGGAATAGAGGTGGCGTTACGTTTAATAGATGAAAAAGGGATATGTGGAATTGTATCACCTGCTTCGTTATTTAATGATCAAGTTTCTGTGAAGCTCAGGAAATGGATTTTTAATAAATTTAATATAATAAAGCTTTGCTATTATCCTGCAGAATTGAAACTTTATGGAAAAGCAGATATTGCGAGCGTTACGGCAATTTTTAAACGGGGATTACAAAATAAGCGGATTCCTATTCATACATATGATAATTTCAAAAAATGTACAGAAGAATTTTTAGGTACATCAGAATTAAAATTCATTCAAGATCACAATTATGCTATTCCACTTAAAACTGGGATAGATTCCATAGAAGTTATGATAAAATTAGAAAGATTACCGTCTGTAAAAGATTATTGTGAAAGAGTAGGATTATCATTTACTAGAGAATTGGATGAAACAAGAATAAAAGAAAAGCTAACATCGAATGGCAATTTTAAATTTGTCAAGGGTTATATGGTAGATAGATATATCTTTAAGGATGATAATTTATATTTGAATGAAGAACTTGTATCTATCCCCACTACGGCAAATTTATACAAGCTGGTATGGAGAGATGTTTCAAGAGACTCTCAAGTTCGGCGGATTAAAGCAATGATTTTACCCCCAGGATATGTATGCGGCAATTCCCTCGGAGTTATTGTTGGTTCTAAAGAACAGCTTCCATATATGAAGACTCTATTAGCTGTGATGAATTCAATTATATTTGAATATCAAGCAAGAAGCATGTTGGTTTCCAATCATGTTTCAGTAGGGATAATGAAGAAAATAAAACTTCCTTCTTTAACTATAAACTATAAGTTAGTTGATTTAGTTAACTGTCAACTTAAGGGGGAGAATAAAAAGCAAGAAATTGAATTGTTGGTAACAAAGCTATATGGAGTTTCTGTAGAGGAATATAAAAGGGTATTGAGAATATTTAAATTCTCAAAAGATGAAATTGCATCATTACTTGAAAGGTATATAGAGATAAAAAAAATAATAAGGAGATAAATTATGATAAATAATCATTATGCAGCAAGCTTAAGTGATTTAGACATGCGTATGATAAAGTGTATTCCACCTGGTGGAAATTGGAAAAATATTCCTGAAAGTATTCCATCTAAAAGATTAGAACAAATTAGAGAGAGCTTTAGAGCTGGAAAGGGAAGCCGGTCTACTTACTATGGACGATTACGACCTGAAATGCCTTCTTATACTATAAGTACATACTTTAATCGCCCAGGGAATGGTTGTAATATTCACTACGAACAAGATAGAACTATCTCAGAAAGAGAAGCGGCACGATTTCAAAGTTTTCCTGACTCATTTGCCTTTATGGGATCTCACAGTTCTATAAATAAGCAAATTGGTAATGCAGTTCCACCTATTTTGGCATATCAAATTGCAAAAAGATTTCCCTTTAAGGGGCAATTTGTAGATCTTTTTTGTGGAGCAGGGGGGCTCACTCTTGGTTTTATATGGGCAGGATGGAAGCCTATAATTAGTAACGACATTGACAAATATGCTGTTTTAACTCATAAAAAAAATATAGATTCGAATACTATCTTAGGGGATATAAATGATGATTCTGTCTATGAGAAAATTGTATCTGAAGCTATAAAAGCAAAAGAAAAGCATCCAGAGTTGCCTTTATTTGTGTTAGGGGGACCGCCTTGCCAAGGATTTTCAACTGCGAATACACGTAGAGGTGCAGATGATATGCGTAATTGGCTTTTTAAATCATATGTTCGTATTGTTAGTGCGATACAGCCTGCTGGTTTTGTCTTTGAAAACGTAAAGGGAATTCTCAATTTAGAAAAAGGCATGTTTTTTAGTATGATAAAAAAAAGCCTCAAAGAGTGCGTGGATGATATTAAAGTTAATAAAATTAGTGCTGCGGCATTTGGAATCCCGCAGCGTCGAGATAGGGTCGTAATTATTGGTGGAAATAAAAAAATTACAAATGGTTTTCACATGAATGAAATATCATCAGTGCCTAGCCCTGGACAATTACTGTTACTTCCAGATGTTGTAAGTTCTGAGGATGCTATAGGTGATTTGCCGATTATAAAGCCTGGAGAAGATGGAAGTAACTTAGAATATAGATATCCTCCTCGTAATTCTTATCAAAAACTCATGCGTGGCATCATATCAATTGATGAATATTTAGCAAGTTATTCCATTACTTAAAACTAAGGCAGATTACATTATCCTGTAATCTGCCTTGATTGTTAATCGTCAATTTCTCTGGAGTATCTAGAGCTATCCCAGTTTGCTGCTAAATCTTCGTAAGCGTAAAATAAAACCATGGATACTCCCACCTGCCAAGATATGAGATAATCA
>OKSB01000148.1_pt1 | contig 72713 bp, 59 predicted proteins | sample 1601171 | NCBI WGS metagenome assembly OKSB01 (sample SAMEA3541496, study PRJEB24748) | human gut metagenome | biome: human gut; feature: human-associated habitat; material: faeces | place: China | collected 2012 | reverse complement strand
TTTAGGGCTTTGCCCGAAAATGAAATACCACCCGCTCCGCGGGTGGATTTTTATTTAATGTTATAATCCTGCCTGTTTGCGAAAGAAACCGACGTGTACGCTGTCGGGAAATTCATCGGCTGCAATGTCTGATTACATTCCGAGCGTTGCGGCGCCGATGATGCCTGCGTCGTTGCCCATTTCTGCGATCTTGATTTCGGTTTTCTTTGCATAATCGGGCAGATGAAGCATCTCGTCGATCTTTTTCTTCAGCGGAACGAGAAGGTTGTCTCCTTCGTTGCATATTCCGCCGCCGATCGAGAGCACATCAGGCTGGAAGATGCGGAGAATATTCGTGAGTCCGCAGGCAAGATAGTCAATGTAATCTTCGACAACCTCTGCCGCTGCGGCATCACCCGATTTCATAGCGGAGAATGCGGTTTTTCCGGAAATGCGACCTTCGTTTTTCGCTACAATCTTGTCCATGAGCGTTTCGCGTCCGGTGCTGTGGCACTCGCTGAGCTTATCCTTGGTCATGTTTACAAGACCGGTGGCGGAACTGTAGGATTCCCAACAGCCGTTGCGTCCGCATGAGCAGGGACGACCGTCCTTCTCAATAACCATATGACCGAGCTCGGCTCCGGCGAAGTTGAATCCCGAGTATACCTGACCGTCGAGAACGATCCCGCCGCCGACCCCCGTTCCGAGAGTGATCATGACGGAAAAATCGGCGCCCTTTGCGGCTCCGGCTACAGCCTCGGCTTTTGCAGCCGCATTTGCGTCATTCTCGATCATTACGTGCTTTACTCCGGACATCTGAGAAAGCTTCTGCGCAATCGGGTAATTCATGAACGGAAGGTTGTTTGCGTAAACAATGATTCCGGTGTCGCGGTTTGCGGTTCCCGGTGTGGCGATGCCGGCGTATTCAATATCGTCCACGGTGAGCGAGCAGTCGGCAACAAGATCTTTGCAGAGCTTTGCCATGTCGGCGATGATCTCATCGGCCTCGCGCTCTGCCTTGGTCGGCACAGAGCCTTTCTTTACAATCTTACAGTTTTCATCGACGACACCTACAGCAATATTGGTACCGCCGAGGTCGATTCCGAGATAATACATAATTTTCCTCTCATCAAACTCGTTTCCGAGTGTTATCTTCTGTTTATTATATCCCATTATTATGCGGGTGTCAATAGATTGCTTCCGATTGCCTCAAAGAAACGCGGGATTTTTCGAAATTGAAACTTTTGTGCAAAATGTATACATGTAAAAAAATCGGCTGAAAAACTGTGCAGAATTCACAAACAAAAAAATGTCACCAAGTTTTACAATTCATTCAAAAGCGTATCTTTGTCGAACAAAAAAGTAACGCATACTTACTTTGCAACGCGCACCGGAATAAAAACGAAAAAAAAGCTCGAAAATACTGATGAAAACGACGATTTTCATGCAGTGGGCACTTTGCACAAGTAAATCTCGTTTACCTCAAAAACCTTTCGGAGCACTTTTTTAAAAAACGGACAGAAACAGGAAAATACAGGCGCGGAGATAACCCCGCCAAAACGAAAAAAACTGACGGTTATAGGCAGTTGACTATGCAAAACAGAGCATTGCGGTGCTTGACAATCGGGCTTTATTGTGATATTATTACTAATATATTTATAGTCAGATATTCTGCTATTTTTCTGGAAACAGGTAGGAGGACAGCTTCCATGCGAGGAAACACATTTAAAAGGCTGATAAGCCTGGCGCTTTGCGCAGCCATGTTGGTTGCCGCTGCGGTTCCGGTATTTGCCGAGGAGCAGACGGTTACTTCATCCGACGGCAGCGCCGGCGGCACATCAAGCGGATACAACAAGACTACGCTTGCTGATCTCAGCGATCAGCTCAGCTTGATTTCGTACAGTCAGTATCTGGAGAATCATGCCGGGGTGAGCGCCGGGACAAAAGAGATTGTGATCAATGCCGCAGATTACGATGAAAAGGCCACCACGGCTAAGAATATAACCAAGGAGTCCGGAGTTTACGGGCTCGAGGACGAGGTCGTTCTTACCGACGATGCCGGAAAGATAACGTGGTCTTTCAATGTCGAAGAAGAGGGCATGTATTCAATAAAGGTAGACTATGCGCCGTATTCATCGAGAAAAACCAATATCGAGCGTATTTTCTACATCAATGACGAAGTCCCTTTTTCGCAGGCGCGTTACATGAACTTCCTCAAGACATGGACGTTCAACTATGTTGAGCAGGAGGACGGCACGGTGCGTTTTGCAAAGGATGCTTCCGGAAACGAGCAGCGTCCGGATGCGCAGTGCGAGCTGAAGTGGAACACCATGGAGCTCTCCGATTCGGATACATATTATCAGACTCCTTTTACCTTCTACTTCAAGAAGGGCATCAACACGATATCGTTAGAAGGCGTGCGCGATGAGATGTACATCTCCAAGATAACGCTGTATACCTTCGATACTCCTCGTTCCTATGAAGAGAAGCTTCAGGAATACAGCGACAAGGGCTATACCTACGGAAATGCGACCATTCACATTGATGCCGAAATGCCCGAGTCGGTTTCAAACTATACGATTTACCCGCAGAACGACCGTTCTTCGGTTATCACCGAGCCGCAGAATCCTACTCGTATCATGAGAAACATAATCGGCGGCGACAGCTGGCAGAGTACTGGCGAATGGGCAAAGTACACCTTTACCGTTCCGCAGGGCGGTGCCGGTCTTTACAGTGTCGTTGCAAGATATAAGCAGGATATTTCCGACGGCGTGTTTGTATCGAGAACCGTAAAGATCGACGGCGAAGTTCCGTTCACCGAAGCATACGGATGCCGCTTCGCTTACGGTACCGAGTGGAATGTGATCAAGCTCGGAAACGGAACGTACGAGTTCCTGTTCTATCTTGACGAAGGCGAGCACACGATCGAGCTTATGGCTACGCTCGGAGATTTCGGTGACATTCTTTCGAGAGTGCAGGAAATTTCCAGAAGCCTGAATGACTCATATCTTCAGATAATGAAGCTGACCGGTGTTCAGCCGGATGCAAACCGTGACTACGGCTTCGGACGCATCATGCCCGAGGTTATCACGAACATCAGCGCGAAAGCGGAAGAGCTCCAGGGAATCGTTGAGTACATTGAGACGATCACTCAGTCGAGAGTCTCCTCGAACGCTACTCTTGAATCTGTAATAACCATCCTCAAGCTGATGGCTTCGGATGAAAAGGAGATTGCGGCAAATCTTTCGTCTTTCAAGGATCAGCTCGGAAGCCTCAGTTCATGGGTCACCGACTTTGAGGTTCAGCCTCTCAAGCTCGACTACATTACGATCCAGAGTCCCGAAGCGGAACTTCCGCGCGCGGAAGGAACCTCTTGGCAGGCATTTAAATATGAGATCTCGATGTTCTTCGGAAGCTTCTATACCGATTACAGCAGCCTTTCGTCGATGGACAACGAAGGCGAAGTTTACACAGACTCGATCGAATGCTGGACCTCGAGCGGACGCGACCAGGCTCAGATAATGAGAAACCTTGTTGACTCCGGATTTGTAAAGCAGAACAAGACAAAGGTTACCCTTAAGCTTGTAGACGGCGGAGCACTGCTCCCGTCGATCCTTGCGGGAATCGGTCCCGACGTTTCGCTTGACCCTACGGGCGGTGTTATAGACTACGCTATCCGAGGAGTATGTCTCCCGCTTGAAAATTATCAGGATTTTGATAAGGTCTGCGAGCGCTTTGACGAATCAGCGCTTGTGCCGCTTTCACTTTACGGTCACACATATGCGCTTCCGGTTTCTCAAAACTTTCCGATGATGTTCGTAAGAACCGATATCCTTGCTGACCTCGGAATTGAGATTCCCGAGACATGGGATGAGCTTCTCTCCATGGTTCCGGTTCTTCAGTATAACAACATGGATGTCGGAATGCTGAACTCATTTGAAATGTTCCTCTATCAGAGAGGCGGAGATCTTTGGGATGAGACAAGCGATGTGCTTGAGGAGAAAGGCTGGAGAGTCAACCTTGACGATAATCTTTCGCTTTCCGCATTTGAGGATATCTGCGAAATGTTCACTCAGTACTCACTGCCCGTTTCCTTTAACTCCGAGACGAGATTTAAGGAAGGCAGCATGCCGGTTGTAATTACCGACTACAGCTTCTACACGACAATAACGATTTTCGCACCGGAAATTTCCGGACTTTGGGAAATGGTTCCGATTCCCGGAACAAAGGATGCCAAGGGCAATATCAACAACGACGCGATCGCCACTGTTTCGGGACTTATGATGATAAAGAGCTGCCGCAACGAGGAAGCCGCATGGAAATTCCTTTGCTGGTATACCGATAAGGATTTCCAAGTTGACTACTCGAACGAGCTTGTCGCACTCCTCGGACCGTCGGCAAAATCCGCAACCGCAAACCTTGAGGCAATGGCGGAGATGCCCTGGACGAAGAAGGAATACAGCGCACTGCTCGAACAGTTCGACAATCTTGTCGGAATTCCGCAGTATCCCGGAAACTACATCATTTCGCGATATATAAGCTTTTCCTTTAATGCCGCATACAATGACGGCGCCGATCCTACGTACACCCTTCTCGGATATATAAACGCGATCAACTCCGAGATAAGCCGAAAGAGACGCGAATTTAAGCTGCCGATCTACGGTGAAACAAATAAAGAGGAGTGATCCTCCTTCAGAGGCGGCAAGGCCGCTCGGCAAAAATCTACATTATTAATAATATAACGTATAATAATCTCTCAAGGAGGAAATTCCGCCATGTCAAATAAAAAAGCTGTTGCGAGAAAGGAGATGTCACGCTGGGGTTGGACATGGATGATGATGAAGCAGTACCGTATCGGCTATCTGATGATAGCGCCGTTTATGATAATGTTCTTCATATTCACCATAATTCCCGTTGCGGCATCGCTCCTTCTCAGCTTCACTTCATACAACATGATCCAGATGCCTAAGTTCATCTTCATGCAGAACTACATACAGCTGTTTCTCACGGATGAACTGTTCATTATCGCATTGAAAAATACAATGATCTTTGCGATAGCAACCGGCCCCGGGTCGTACTTCATTTCACTTATAACCGCGTGGTTCCTTAACGAGCTTTCGCCCCGCGCGCGTTCCATAGTCACCTTCATATTCTATGCGCCTTCCATTTCCGGAAACGCCATGCTTGTATGGACGCTCGCTTTCTCCGGCGACTCCTACGGATATGTAAACGGTTGGCTCATGAAGCTCGGCATAATCAGCGAGCCGATACTTTGGTTTACGAATACAAAGTACATAATGCCGCTTTGTATAGTCGTTTCCCTCTGGATGTCACTCGGAACCTCGTTCCTTGCGTTTATCGCAGGCTTCCAGGGAATAAACCACGATATGTACGAGGCTGCGGCGATCGACGGCATCAAAAACCGTTGGCAGGAGCTTTGGTACGTTACCCTCCCGAGTATGAAGCCTCAGCTTATGTTCGGTGCGGTCATGGCTATTACCGGTGCATTCAACTTCGGCGGTGTAGTTGAGTCTCTCGCCGGAAACCCCACGACCGATTACTGCGCGTATACGCTGACCATGCATCTGAATGAGTACAGCGGGGTTCGTTGGGAGGTAGGTTACGCTTCCGCAATCGCATTTATCATGTTCCTTCTCATGTTCGGATCGAATATGCTCATTCATAAGCTTCTTTCAAAGGTAGGGCAGTAAAGATGAAAAAAATAAGAGTAAGAAATCATCGTGTTGTCCTAAATCGTTCCAAAGGCGGAGACTTCGGAATAAACATAATGCTTCTTCTGATCGGTGCATTCATGTTTATACCTATGATCTACTCCGTAATGAACGCGTTCAAACCGCTTGAAGAGTTCTTCTATTTCCCGCCGCACTTCTTCCCGAGAAGACTTACGCTTGAAAACTTCACATATCTTTTCCAGCTCATGTCATCCTCGTGGGTTCCGTTCTCGAGATACATCTTCAATACCGTGTTCATCACGGTTGCCGGAGTTCTCGGAAACCTCATTATCTCTTCGCTCTGCGCATACGCGCTTTCGAAGATTCCTTTCCCGGGACATAAGTTCTTCTTCCAGCTCATTCAGAAATCCCTTATGTTCTCCGCTACCGTTGCGGGTATCATCAACTTCATTTCGATGAGCCTTCTCGGCTGGGTCGATTCCTATCTTGCGATCATCGTTCCCGCATGGGCGACTACAACGGGACTTTACCTCATGAAGCAGTTCATGGACTCAAACGTATCCGATGCCGTGCTCGAAAGCGCACGTCTCGACGGATCGAGCGAGTTCAATACATTCTTCCGCATTGCAATGCCTATGGTAAAACCCGCATGGCTTACGCTTATCATCTATTCGTTCCAGGGACTTTGGCAGACCGGATCGAGCACCTTTATTTACAGCGAAGAGCTCAAAACCGTAAACTATGCAATAGGACAGATACTGTCGGCAGGTGCGGTTCGTAACGGCGCAAGCGCGGCATCGTCCTTTATAATGATGGTAGTGCCGATCGTGGTGTTCCTGCTTTCGCAGAGCCAGATCATCGAAACGATGGGCTCCAGCGGTATGAAGGATTAAGGAGGGCATATGAAAAAACTGATAAAAATACTGACGTTTACATTTATATGCGCCATGATCTTCGCAAACGTGATCTCGGCAGTAACGCCGTATTCCACGTACACCTACTCGATAAACGGCGACGTTCTCGAATCTCCCGACGCGTACGTTCCCGATGCCATCGTTGATTCGGAGTACATCGGACTTGACGAGGATTCTCTCATTGACGCTCTTGCGGATGTAGAGGTTGACGACAAGAACAACGTGTATCTTGTTGAGACAACACAGAACCGCGTTATCGTGCTCGACCGCTACTACAAGCTGAAGTATCAGATTACGGAGTTTGTCAACGAGCAGATGATCCCCGACAAATTCAACAATCCTCAGGGCGTATTTGTTTCGTCGGAATACATCTATGTTTGCGATGCCGGAAACGCGCGCATAGTAATGTTCGACCTCGACGGAAATTATGTAAAAACCGTACTTGCTCCCGAGTCAAACCTCTTTGACGAAGGCGATATATATACTCCCGTCGCGGTTGCGGTAGATGATTACGGACGTATGTTCGTGGTCTCTTCCACCACCAACCAGGGTATTATCGTAATGGGCGACGACGGCGAGTTCTTCGGATTTATCGGTGCACAGAAGGTTACCTACAACGCGATCGACCTCATTTGGAATACTTATTTCAAAAAGAATGCCGAGGGACTTGTAAAGTACGTTCCTACTGAGTACAACAACATAACAATAGACGAAAAAAACTTCATCTACGTTACCATTTCCTCTATTGATCCCGCCGATCAGCAGAGCGCGATCACTTCCAAGAGTAAATCAGGAGATTATGCTCCGGTCAAGAAACTCAACGCTTCCGGCACCGACGTCATGAGACGAAACGGATTTTATCCGCCGTCCGGTGAAGTCAAGGTAAGCGACGAGGAGGGATACGGAAATACGAATCCTTCCAAGATCATTGACGTTGCCGTAGGTCCCGAGGGAACATGGTCGATCATCGACGAGGAAAGATCGAAGATCTTCACTTATGACGAGGACGGCAATCTGCTGTTCGCCTTCGGTGATAACGGTGTTCAGTCCGGAAACATTTCCTCGATTGAGGCTATCGTTTATCAGGGCGATAAAATGCTCGTCATCGATAAAGGAAATAAGTCTCTTGCTGTTTACAGAAGAACTCAATACGGCGACGTCCTGCTTCAGGCTCTTTCGAATCAGAATAACCGCCTGTACGATAAGTCTCTCGAGGACTGGCGGGAGATACTCAAGAGAAACAATAACTTCGACGTTGCTTACATCGGAATAGGTCAGGCACTCTTCAGACACGGTCAGTACGAGGAAGCAGGCAAGTACTTTAAAACCGCATATGACGTGTCGAAGTATTCCGAGGCTTACGCCGAGACCCGTAAAGAGTGGTCGAACAAATACTTCTGGACGATCCCCGTTGTTATAGTTGCAGTCTGTGTGCTCGTCGTAAAGGTATTCGGTATATCCGGAAAGATCAACAAGAAAGCGCAGCTTAAAGTCGGACGGCGAACTCTCGTTGAAGAGATATCATACGCTACTCACGTTTCCTTCCACCCGTTTGACGGATTCTGGGATCTGAAGCATGAGCAGCGAGGCAGTCCGCGAGCGGCATTCGTCTTCCTCGGACTTACAATACTCGCATTTTTCTATCAGTCGATAGGAACGGGATATATCTTCTCCGGAACATCTTCGGCATCCGGAACCATCTTCTCGGCGATCATTTCGGTAGTTATGCCGGTAATGCTGTTCGTCGTTGCAAACTGGTGCCTTACCACACTTCTCGAAGGTGAAGGAAGCTTCCGTGACGTGTTCGTTGCAACCTGCTACGGAATAGCTCCGCTGCCGCTTCTTATAATACTTTCCACGGCGGTTTCCAATTTCCTTACCGCAAACGAATCCGCGGTCATCACTCTTATCAACACGATCGCATTTATCTGGGTCGGAATACTTCTGTTCTTCGGAGTAATGGTCACGCACGGATATTCGTTCGGTAAAAACGTTGCTACGATTTTGTTCACCATAATCGCAATGGCGTTCATCATGTTCCTTGCAGTGCTCTTCTCAAGCCTTATGACCAAGATCGTAAGCTTCGTCTACAGCATTGCGGAAGAAATCAATTACCGTATATAGTAAGGAAGGAGGAGAAACACAATGATAAAGAAAATAGCAACAGGCTTCCTTGCAGCGGTGATGATCGCCGGCACGGTGACCACTTCGGTTTCGGCAGCGCAGGCTTCGGGAACCGGAACATCCGGCAGCACTTCGGAGATCAACTATTCCGAGATGACCTTCGACGAAATATACGCAACAAAGATAGACGAGGATTACGAACCTGTTATAAACTACCTTACCAAGCAGTATCTTTATCCGGAAGAGAAGCTTACGGATATGATCATGGTATATGAGAAATACGGATACCAGCTTTGGTATGAGTATTATACCGGTGAGGTCGCGCTGAAGAACACCGCGACCGGACAGATACTCTTCTCGAATCCGTATGATATAAACGGTTCCGAAAGCAAAGCATCCGCACAGGTTAAGCAGGAGCTTCTCTCGCAGATAAGCCTGACGTACCTGAAAAACGGCGCTTCGACAACAATGTACAGTTATGTCGAGGCTGCAAAGAAATCTCAGATAAGACTGAAGAACATTAAAAACGGTATCCGCGTTGAGTACACCCTCGGTGACGAGGCAACGATACGTCTTGTTCCCCGTCTTATTGAGAAGACTCGTTTTGAAACCCTTATAATGAACAAGATCACGAATCCCAGCCTCAAGAAAAAACTCAGCAGCGAGGGATTCTACACCTACTACGACATCACGGACGGAAGCTACTCCGAGAGTAAGGTACGAAGCCTTATCGAGCAGTTCCCGGCACTTGAGAGAATGGCGTGCTACGTGTTCGACCCCAAAACGGGTCAGTCCGAAGGACAGATGGACCGTATCGAGAACATTATCAAGACATACTGCCCCGAGTACACATACGATGAACTTGAGTACGACCACGACCTCACCGGATATGTAAACGATAACGAATCGCTCCCGTTCTTCAAGCTCGGCCTTGAGTATACGCTGAGTGAGGAAGGTCTCGAGGTGCGTATCCCCGCAAACGGTATACGTTTCGATGAGAGTACCTTCCAGCTTACATCTCTTTCGATCCTTCCGTGGATGGGCGCAGGCTCCTCTGTCTATAACGGATATACCTTCATTCCGGACGGCTCCGGAACAATCATAAGATTTGAGGACATCACTACCGGATACAACATCTCCGGAGAAATGTACGGACCCGACTACTCGTATCACGAGATAACAGGTCAGCACGCCGAGATAATGAGATATCCCGTATTCGGCGTTGTCAGCGGAACATGGGACGGACGCACCGAAGGCTACACAGCGATAATCACCGAGGGCGACACAATGGCTAAACTCATGTCGACTCACGGAGGCGGACAGCGTCACAATTACAACTCCGTTTACGCAACATTCAATCCCAGACCGTACGATACCTACAGCCTCTCCGGCTCAACCGTAACCGATAAGACCGCAACATGGACCGTTACCTCATCCAGACGTTATACCGACAGCTACAGAATCAAGTATATCATGCTGACGGATGACGCAACGGCACAGGCTGCAAACCTTACGAATTACTACGAGCCCAGCTACGTCGGAATGGCAAAGGCTTACCGCAACTACCTCGAGAAGAGCGGACAGCTCGCAAGACTCAATGCAAGCGATATTGACAGCAATATTCCGCTCTATATCGAATCCTTCGGCGCTACGCAGACCGACGGACGCTTCCTTTCCATCCCCGTTCAGGTTGATACGGCGCTCACTACATTCGAAGATGTCAAGACGATGTACGATGAGCTGACTGCCATGGGGGTCAAAAACATCAACTTCAAGCTTACCGGCTTTGCAAACGGCGGAATCCATCCCACCGTTCCGTATAAGCTGAAATGGGAGCGCGTGCTCGGCGGCAACAGCGGATTCTCCGATCTCGCCGCATATTCGAGAGAGAAGGGCTTCGGTCTCTATCCCGAGTTCGATTTCGCGTATATGCACGATAACACAACATTTGACGGTGTGAACGTGAAAAAGCATGCCGTAAAGACAATCGATAACAGATACACAGCAAAGCGTTACTACGACGCGGCAACCCAGACATGGCAGAGCGATTTCGCACTTGCGATTTCTCCTTCGGTTTACGACTATTTCTACTCCAAGTTCAACGAATCCTATGTGGATTACAATGCAAACGGAATTTCGGTTTCGACTCTCGGATCCGATCTGAACTCCGACTTTGACAAGGATGATCCTTACAACCGCGAGGACTCCAAGAACTTCACTCAGGAGATTCTCGCAAAGATGGGCGAGAGCTACGATGTGATGGTGTCAGGCGGTAACGCGTATACCTTCAAGTATGCGGACGTTATCCTTAACATGGCAACGGAAAGCTCCAAGTACATGAGAGCGAGCGCGTCCATTCCGTTCATAGGAATGGTGCTCCACGGATACATCAAGACCGCAGGCGAAGCGCTCAACATGGAGAGCGATATCGAGAGCGCACTGCTCCATGCTATCGAGAACGGCTCAAGCCTTTACTTCATCCTCTCCTACCGCAACCTCGAAGCCCTCAAGGAATCCGGTTCATTCAGCAACTATTATTCCGTCGGCTACGATGTATGGAAGGACGAGGTCGCGGAGTATTACCTCCGCCTGAACGATGTTCTCTCCGATCTTCAGACTAAGCTTATTGTAGATCACGACTTTATCACCGCATCCCGTATCCCCGATGACGACGAGATCCAGGCTGATGAAGATGCTGCAAAGCTTGCGGCAGAGATCGCAAAGGCTGAGAAGGACGAGGCTGACCGCAAGGCGCTGCTCGCATCTCTCCTTGCACAGAGAAGGCGTGAGCTCGGAATGACCGTTGATGATGAAGAGATCGTTATTCCCGACGACGACGAGGATATCTCCGAAGACGACGGAAGCGATACCGATGACGGTACCGATACCGACGACAACGGAAACACTTCTTCGGGTACCGTGAACAAGTATCTCACCACAGAGGGCACGGTCGTCCGCGTTGAATACGAAGGCGGCACAAGCTTCATACTCAACTACAACTCATTTGCCGTAAAGGCAGTGTATAACGGAACGGTCTACGAAATCGACTCGCTCGGCTTCGTAAGAATCGACGGATGAAAGGGGGAATCGGCTGATGGATGAATTTATAAAAAGTGCGAATAAAAAGCAGAAGGGTCAGGGCTCGAAAATATCTTCATCGAAGAAGATAAGAAAAAAGAGCATATCCCTTGACAAAAAGAAAGCAAGAGCCGGTTATCTCTTCGTTCTTCCGTTTATCGTAGGATTTGTTCTGATATATCTTCCTATGATATTTGACTCGATACGGTTCAGCTTCAATGAAATGGAGCTGCTCCGTTCGGGAGGCTATGAGCTTCACTGGGTCGGCTTTGATAACTATATCAAAGCCATCACCCAGAATGCAAGCTTCGTAACGGCGCTCACCTCCGGAATCGGAACCTTCCTTCTCGAGATTCCCGCGATAGTGATATTCTCGCTGTTCGTGGCGATCATCCTGAATCAGAAGATGGCAGGACGCGCGGCGTTCCGTGCGATCTTCTTCATCCCCGTCATACTTATGACCGGACTTATCTCTTCCATCGATGTTTCCTCAAACGTGGCGGGCTCGATGGAATCCGGAAGCTCGATCGATATGGGTACCGGTCAGGATAACGTAAGTCAGATTGTTGACGCGATGGATATCAAGGCGCTGTTCTCCGGAATGGTAATCGGTACGGATATGCTTGACGCGATCACGCAGCTCGTAAACAACATCTACGATATCGTAAACCGCTGCGGCGTACAGATGCTTATCTTCCTGTCCGGACTTCAGAGTATAGATCCTGCGATCTATGAGTCCTGCCAGATGGAAGGCGCAAGCGCATGGGAGACATTCTGGAAGATCACTCTTCCCATGATAAGCCCCATGATCCTTGTAAATGCCGTCTATACGATAATCGACTCGTTCACGGCATCGTCAAACGGAGTTATGTCCTATATCAACGGAGTTTATTCTTCGGGCTCGAACGGGCAGGTGCTCAGCTCGGCAATGTCGTGGATGTACTTCCTGATCGTAATACTGATAGTTGCGGCTGCTGCCGGAATCCTGCGGCTGTTCATCTTCTATCAGCGCAGAGACTGAGAAAGGGGAAAACGTAAATGAATGCAAATAATATTCAGACTCCTCCGAAGATCAAACGTGAAACCAAAAACAAGATCAAGGTAGAGTTCGATCGCACTCCCCTTATCGAGAGGCTTCAGGCTAAGCTCCTCAACATCAACTTCGTTATCAACGTTCTTTGGTACATTTTCCGTCTGCTTTTCCTGATCGGCGTGTCTTACGTTATTCTGTTCCCGTTCTTTGCGAAGATTTCCGCCTCGTTCATGAGCCCGGAGGATTTCGTTGATGTAACGGTACAGCTCATTCCGAAGGCTCCGACGCTTGCAACGTATACCGCTATCATAAAGGATAACTCATATGCTCTCGCGCTCGGAAACACGCTTATCCTCGCAGGCTCATGCGCGATCCTTCAGACATTCGTCTGCTGCCTGATCGGTTACGGCTTTGCGAAGTTCAAGTTCAAGGGCAACGGAATCCTGTTCCTGCTCGTAATCTTTACGATGATAGTTCCTCACTCGACGATCAAGCTGTCGATGTTCACCGAGTTCCGTTATTTCGATATCCTCGGAATATTCAACTTCCTCGGCGGAGGAGTTATCCCCGGTCTCAAGCTGCTCAAGTATCCGTATATAAACCTCCTGAACTCCTATGTTCCGCTTTGGATACTCTCCATTACGGGTCTCGGATTCAAGAACGGACTTTATATCTTCATGATGCGTCAGTGCTTCAAGAACGTCCCCGACGAGCTTGAGGAATCCGCATACGTCGACGGATGCGGAACATTCAGAACCTTTGTGCAGATAATCCTTCCCACGGCTACTGCAATGCTGATTACGGTATTCATGTTCAGCTTCTCGTGGCAGTGGACCGATAACTTCTACACGAACCTGTTCTTTACCTCCACCGGACCTACGCTTATGCCCTCTATCGTCAAGGTTCCGAGATCGCTCGCAACCAACTTTGCCGGAGCTGCTTCGTATGAATCGGCAATCAGAAATACCTGCGGACTGCTAATAATTCTCCCGCTTATCATTCTGTATCTCTTTGCACAGAAGTACATAGTACAGGGAATCGAGCGTTCCGGTATTACCGGCTGATAACGTCGGAATACGACCGGCGGATCTCCGCCTTCGAAATTCCCGTTATTCGAATAATGAACTTACACCCGGACGGCCACAGACCGTCCGGGTGTTTTTTCGATTCACCGGGGGCGTCGCACGGAATCAAAATTGAAATGTACCTCTTTGATAACGCCGAGCCGTAAGGGATAAACAATCCCTGATTGCCGTAAGTTTCCTATTTGTTCACGTGGGGTTAAAAAATATAATGTATAATATATATAAAATCAATACAGCAAAACAGGACAATAACCTGTGAAAACGCTTATTCCGGTAAGCGTTTTTGATTAATCTTTCACATTAACAAAAAGGAGGTTCGATGTGGGATACGATAAATATTCCGAGATAACTCCGTACATATCGTCGCTTGCCGATCTTGCGCGCGGCGAAGGCGCAATTTCCGCCGATCTGTACGAAAAGTATAAGGTGAACCGCGGGTTACGCGATTTAAACGGAAAAGGTGTCCTCACCGGACTTACCGAAATATCCGAGGTGAAGTCGTCTGAGGAGAGGGACGGCGTCTCCGTCCCCTGTGAGGGCAAGCTTTATTACCGCGGCTATGATGTGAATGATCTCGTCCGCGGCTTTACCGGAGACGGCCGCTTCGGATACGAGGAATGCGTTTACCTTCTCCTTTTCGGTGTGCTTCCGAATAAGAAAGAGCTTGATGATTTTACGGCGCATATCGAAAGTCTGCGCACCCTTCCGTCGAGCTTTGTCCGCGATATAATCCTGAAAGCGCCGAGCCGCGATATGATGAACAGCCTCGCAAGAAGCGTGCTCACGCTTTATTCCTATGACGAAAATGCCGACGACACGTCGGTTGAAAACGTGCTTCGTCAGAGCCTTCAGCTGATATCGCTTTTTCCGATGCTGTCGGTTTACAGCTATCAGTCGTATTCGCACTACCACGACGGACAGAGTCTGTTTATCCATACGCCCGCTCCGGGACTTTCGACAGCTGAAAATCTTCTCCATATTCTTCGCATAGACAGCAAGTATACCGATCTTGAAGCCCGCGTACTCGATATGGCGCTTGTGCTTCACGCAGAGCACGGCGGCGGAAACAACTCCACCTTCACAAATCACGTCGTCACCTCATCCGGAACGGATACCTATTCTGCCGTTGCGGCTTCGCTCGGCTCGCTCAAGGGACCGAAACACGGCGGAGCGAACATAAAAGTCGTTCATATGTTCGAGGATATGAAGAAAAACGTCAGCGACTACGACGACTGCGATCAGATACGGGACTACCTCACTAAAATACTCAATAGGGAAGCGTTTGACCGAGCGGGGCTTATCTACGGCATGGGACATGCGGTGTATTCCGTTTCCGATCCGAGAGAAAGAATACTCAGCAAATATGCCGAGAGACTTTCGGAAGAAAAAGGACTTCAGAAAGAATTCCGTCTTTACGAAAACACGGCAAACATCGCATCCGAGCTTATTTCGCAGAAGCGCCGCATATATAAAGGTGTAAGCCCGAATGTAGACTTTTACAGCGGATTCGTGTATAAGATGCTCGGACTGCCCGAGGAGCTTTTCACTCCGATATTTGCAGTCGCGCGTATCGCGGGCTGGAGCGCTCATCGCCTTGAGGGCCTTATAAACGAGGGCAAGATTATACGTCCCGCATATCGCTGTGTTAAAGATCATGAGGTCTATATTTCCGTTACTGACAGGTGACGGAGAAAAAGGAGCCGAGGGCTCCTTTTTCATTGTACTTTCACGGGAATTTTAGAAAAAGCTGCAAAAGGCTTGATTTATCTTGCGGAATAATGTAAAATATAATCTGTGCTTAACTGTAAAAAAAACACCGTATCTGTCTGGGCTCACCGCGGCTCGGGCACGCTCGCTCCCGAGAATACGCTTGAAGCATTTATCCGAACGGCGGACTTGGGCACAGACGGTATTGAGTTTGACGCGGTGCTGAGCAGTGACGGTATGGCGGTTATTTCCCATGACAGAAGAGTCCGCGATCCGAAAACGGGGAAAGTGCGGAAAATAAAATCCATGACATATACCGAAATAAAAAGCCTCGGCAAAACGATCGCGGGCGGTCTCCCTGTCGGTTGCGGTTCTGTAGCCGTAGATGATCCGATATTCTTTCCGACTGCGGAAGAAGTATTTTCCGCACTCTCGCCGACCTCGCTCACGCTCAATGTCGAGCTCAAGGATCATTCGGCACGGCTTTGCGAAATATGCGCCCGGGCGGCGGAACGCTTCGGGATGACCGAGCGGGTGATATATTCGTCGTTCTCGCCCACCGCACTTTGGCGCATGAAAAAAGCATGCCCTGCGGCGCGCACCGCACTGCTTGTCAGATTCCTTCCGTTTCCGTTCGGCATTTTCGACGGGATCGGAATCACCGCCGTTCATATTCCTGTCCGTTATGCCGTTCGGTATCCGCGTGCCGTTGAAAAGCTTCATGCGAAAAATATGTCGGTCGCAGTCTGGACCGCAAATTCCGCGGAGGATATCTCCCGTGCATCCGAAATCGGAGCGGACGCGATAATAACCGACGATCCCGTGCTTGCACTGCGCCTGCTCGGGAGAAAATAAAAACAAGCGGCGCGCTTTGCCGCTTTGAAGTAAGAAAGGAAGCCATTTCGGCAAAGGATGTTCAAATGAAAATTAAGCTGAGACTTTCGGCACTTGTGCTTTCGGCACTCATTCTTTCGTCATGCAGCGTATCGAGAATCGACTCGGGAAATGATGCCACGACGGAATCGACCCCGGCGCAGACCGTCAAGGAACCGACGGCGGATTCAACATCGTCCCCCGCAGCAACGGAGACTACCGAAACGTCGGGCGAAACGCAGACAACTGCTCCCGAGGAGACGACGACCGACCATTCGGGCGCGGGCGTAATCTCCGGCGGAGTTGAATTTATCGGTACGAAATACACGAGAGCGGAGCTTGAAGCCCTCGATAACACCAAGAACGGCTTCGGTCCCGGCGTCAATGTCGATGCGGATAACCGCCCGTCCGGCGCAACCGTGCTTCAGGACAGATACGGTCAGTACGGCGCGGCATTTATAGCACCGAATTCGGACAAGATATATCTTTCCTTCGACCTCGGATACGAAAACGGATATACGACAAGGATCATCGATACGCTGAATGAAAAAGGCGTAAAGGGACTGTTCTTCGTTACCATGGAATACTGCAAGGCAAGCCCCGATGTCGTGAAGCGCATTATAGACGAAGGTCATGTGCTCGGCAACCATTCTGTTCATCATAAGTCAATGCCCACTCTTTCGATCGACGAGATGCAGTCGGAGATAATGGAGCTGCACAATTACATAAAAGAGAAGTACGGCTATGAAATGTCGCTGTTCCGTCCTCCGATGGGCGAATTCTCCGTGAGATCGCTTGCGCTCGCACAAAGCCTCGGATATCAGAGTGTGTTTTGGAGTTTTGCGTATCTTGATTACGACGTGAACAATCAGCCCGAGCCCACGGCGGCACTTGCCCGCGTCACGGGCGCGGCTCACGGCGGCGGAATATTCCTTCTCCATGCCGTGTCCAAAACGAATACCGAAATACTCGGCAGCGTTATCGACGATTTCCGCAGCAAGGGATTTACCGTTGCAAAATATTCCGCAGGCTGAATCCGGTGATTTGCGGGAAAACAGCCCGTCGGCGAATACGGATTGAAACGGAGATGTTCTTTTAAATGAATACAAAAGAGAAGCTTGTGCTTCTTCTTCGGGAAAATACGGACCGTTATTTGTCCGGTGAGGCGATGGCAAAGGAACTCGGCATAAGCCGCACTGCGGTGTGGAAGGCGATAAATTCACTCCGCAGGGAAGGATTCGAGATCGCATCCTCGACAAATAAGGGGTATCGGATAAGTCGGGATTCGGGTGCGCTTACCCCCGAGGGGATAGGCAGATATCTCCCCGAAAAACACCCGGAAATCTATGTGTACGGCACGATAGGCTCGACAAATACCAAGGCGAGGGAGCTTGCGCAGTGCGGAGCATCGGAAGGAACAATTGTTGCCGCGTCGCACCAGACAGACGGACGCGGACGTATGGGAAGAAATTTCTTTTCCCCCGACGATACCGGACTCTACATGAGCATAGTGCTGCGACCCGATATGAGCGCGGAAGCCTCTACTCTGATAACAACGGCGGCGGCGGTCGCCGTTTGCCGCGCGATAGAGGAGCTGTGCCCGAAAAAAGCTCTCATCAAATGGGTGAACGATATTTTCGTCGACGGAAGAAAGGTCTGCGGAATACTGACCGAAGCGTCGCTCGGGATGGAATCCGGCAGTCTTGAATATGCGATTCTCGGCATAGGAGTGAATCTCTATCTTCCCGAAGGCGGCTTCCCCGAGAATATCAGGGAAAGCGCAGGATATATTTTCGATGAGAAGACAAGCGGAATGAGAGCAGTGCTCTGCGCCCGCATATGGGAGAAATTTTTCGAAATATATAAAGATCTCGGTGATAAAGCTTTCCTCGGCGAATACGCGGATCGAAGCTTTGTCATCGGACGGAGGATCGACGTTGTGTCACCCTCGGGGCGTCGGAGCGCCGTCGCGCTTTCCGTCGATGAGGACTGCCGCCTTGAGGTTCGCTTTGACGACGGAGAGGTGAAGAAGCTTTCCACGGGCGAGATAAGCATACGTCTGTGACACCGGATCACGACGCGGTCCCGAAAAACGATTCAATTTATACGGCGATCCCCCTCGGAAGGGTCGGAATTCTTTGATTTCCGCTCCCACCGAGGGGATTTTTCGCTCTTACGCGCGAAAGTGGGAGATCTCGGTGTGAAAAACGGATTTTTACCGAAATCCTATTGACAATAACGCTTTGAATGTGTAAAATAACATAAGTTGTATAACAAATGTTATCGGGAGGTGCACATGCCGCCGAAGGTGAAGACAACCAAGGATGAGATACTGAAAGCCGCACTCGGCATCGTCAGAAAAGGCGGTGCGCAGGCGCTCAATGCCCGCGCGCTCGCGGATGCTCTCGGATGCTCGACGCAGCCCGTGTTTTCAAATTACCCGGGAATGGATGAACTGCGCGCGGACGTTGATCGCGCGGCGTACGAACTGTATCGGGAATATCTCGCGTCGGGCGCGAAGAGAAGCGACGTGCCGAAGTATAAAGCGTTCGGACTTGCCTATATCGAATTTGCGAAAGAGGAGCCGGAGCTATTCAGACTTCTGTTTATGTGCGACCGGAGCGGAGGCAAAAAGGAAGAGGACACCGAGACTCTCGACAGAATGGCGGACATTATATCGTCCGCTGTCGGAATTTCGCGCGAAGAAGCATATGTCTTTCACCTTGAAATGTGGATTTACGTTCACGGAATCGCCTCTATGATCGCAACATCGTATCTCGAGTGGGACGAGGCTTTCATCAGCCGCGCGCTTTCCGACGCTTATGCCGGACTGAAGCTGCACTATACCGAAAAATACGGATCGGAGAAAAGCAATGAGCCTTCTTGAAATAAACGGACTCTGCAAGAGATACCCGACGTTTTTCCTCGACGGGATCTCACTGAAGATCGACGGGGGATGCGTGACGGGGCTTATCGGAAGAAACGGCGCGGGAAAAACGACGCTCATAAAATCCATGCTCAACCTTGTTCACCCCACCTCGGGAAGCGTCAGAATTTTCGGCATGGAGCTTACGAAACACGAAACCGAAATAAAGCAGCGCATCGGCTATGCGTCGGGCGGCGTAGGATATTACAGACGCAAAAAGCTGAAGGATATCGCCAAGGTGACGCGGACCTTTTACCGTAATTGGGACGACGGACTTTACCGCACATATCTTTCGCGCTTTTCACTTGATGAGAACAAGACGCCCGATCAGCTTTCCGAGGGGATGAAGGTGAAGTTCAATCTTGCGCTCGCACTCTCCCACCGCGCGGAGCTTTTGATTCTCGATGAGCCGACAAGCGGGCTCGATCCCGTGTCGCGTGACGAGCTTCTCGAAATTTTCAACGATCTGTGCGCGGAGGGAAGCGCGATCCTGTTTTCGACCCATATAACCGAGGATCTCGACAAGTGCGCGGATAATATAGCGTATATCCGCAGCGGACGCCTTGCCGCGTTCGCCAGCCGCGAAGGATTCGAGGATTCTTATCGGCTCGTCGCACTCACGGGAGATGAGAGCGTGGCACAGCTTGCCCACTCCCTCGGGATAAGCCGAGGAAAGAAGGAGAATACGATGCTCATACGCCGTGAGGACGAGTCACTTTTTGCCCCGGAGCAGGTCAGCGTGCCGGACCTCGGCACGGTTATGGTTCATCTTGAAAAGGAGGATGTAAAATGATATCCGCACTTGTGAAAAAGGAAGCGGGACTTGCCGCAATGCCGCTTACATATATCTTTATCGCATTTTCCGCAATGACAATGATACCGAAATATCCGATCCTTGTCGGTCCGTTTTTCATCTGCCTCGGAATTTTCTATTCTTTTCAGTTTGCAAGAGAGCAGAACGATACCCTTTACACCGTTCTGCTCCCCGTGTCGAAAAGGGATGCGGTAAAAGCGAAATATATCTTCGTGTGCCTCGTTCAGGCAATTTCGTTTATCCTCATATGCCTGTTTTCGTTCCTTCGCGTCAGTCTGGCAAAGACCTCCGATGTTTACGCCGACAACACCATGCTCGGCGCATCCGCGGCTTACCTCGGCAGCGTGCTGATCGTGTTTGCGCTTTTCAATACCGTGTTTCTCGCATCGTTTTACAAAACGGCATACGCGATCGGAAAGCCTTTTCTCGCTTTTTCCGTCTGCGCTTTTCTCTTTATCGCCGCCGCCGAGACCGTGCACCATATTCCGCCCGTTGCCTCACTCGGCGCGGACGGAAAAAGAATTCTGCACCTGTGCGTCCTTGCAGCGGGAGTTCTGATATACATATTCGGAACATATTTTTCGATGCGCGTCTCCGCCGAGAGATTTGAAAACGTCTATCTTTAACGCGGGCATACCCTGCGAAAAGTTGACATTTACTTGCGATTCATGTATAATAATATAACCTTTGAGGAGGTATATATGAAACATATATGCGCAGCACTTCTTGCCGCTCTACTTGCGTTATCCTGTCTTGCCGTGACCGCTTTTGCAGACGGCACCGAGGGAGGCAGAATGTACGGCGATGTCAACGGCGACGGGAAGATCAATCTTCGTGACGTAATTCTCGTTATCCGCGTTTCGCTCGAATATGACGAAAAGATCGATCGTGAGATGGCGGACGTAAACCTTGATGAAAAGATCGACATGAAGGATATCCTGCTTCTGATGAAGGAAGTTATCGGAGGCCGGGACCTGCGTCTCGGAATGCATTTTTACAACAGCAGCACAGTATACGACGCAGTCATCGATTCGGTTGTGACGATATACATATATGACGGCGCGGGACGCGAGCTCGGTCTCGGCTCCGGATTCATATATACGTCGGACGGGCTCTGCATTACCTGCCTTCACGTTGTTGCGGGAGCTTCGAGAATAGAGGTCGTTCTCAACGACGGAACAAGGCATGACGCGGAGTATGTGTCAGGATATTCGGCGGAGCTTGATATGGCGGCGGTGAAGATAAATGCGTCCGGACTCAAGCCGCTTGAAATAAGCGACCGCTCCCCTCAGAGCGATGAAAAGGTCTGGGCTTTCGGAAGTCCCGACGGAGTCGCCGGAACGATGACCGAGGCTCTGGCGCAGGGCTATACATGGACAGCCGGCGGCTTCGGAAAGAACGCGGGATACCTTATGCTTGACGTTCCCATGATCCCGGGAAATTCCGGCGGCCCCGTTATCGATATGAACGGACGTGTCGTGGGTGTCGTCAGCATGACGGGAATCGCCATGTCTGCCGCATGGGACACCGAGCAGCTTTATTCGGAGAATCTCGGCGCAGAGATTTCAATTTCCGATTTCGAGGCACAAACCGAGGATTACGCCTCGTCACGGTATCTCGATGAGACGGATGATGACTATATCCCGAAAAATAACGTGGTATACGGTGCATCCCTTGACGGGCTTCTTGACACCGATACGTTCAGATTCCGTTTGACCGAAGGCTCCGCGGGCGCGATAACGTATTCGATCCCCGCAGGCTCGAGAAACAGCATTGCGGCTGCCGTGACGGGACTGCCGGAGGATACGGAGTGGCGGAGCAACTATAATGCCTATGACGATACCATCGAGTTCATGGCAATGTTTGCTGCCGAATCTTCCGATCTTGACATTTTGGTGACCTTCTCCTTCAAAGTCGGAACATCGGCTGATGACGCAGAAGTGTCGTATGTCTTTCAGTATTTACTGCTCTATTCCACCGACGGTATCGTTCAGATCGAAGAATCTGACACATCTTCCGAGATCGAGCGCGGAATAATATATTCGGCGGAACTCTCCGAGACGGATACGGACGTATTTACCTATTCGCTTACTCCCGGACAGTATACGGAGTTTATGGTGACGTTTGACTATTACGACCTTGTCGGAGAAGACGGAGATTTCGGCGATCTCGGAATCGAAGTAACGTTTTCGGTTGAGGGCGCGGATGAAACCGGGCTCTTGATTGCGAACGACGGAGACGGATTCTTTGTCGGACGGATAATCCCCGAGATCGAAGGCAGGCTCACGGTCACCGTGAAATCTTCGGGCAAAGCTTCGTTCGGCGTGCTGACTTATTTTGTGTCCGCTGAAAGCATTCCCCCGAAATATGTATAGGCTTTAAGCTTTCGCGTGAGCTTCGGAAACGTATAAATAAAAATTAAGCGTCCGGTGCACATTCGGCACTTTTCGGCGTGCGCTTTCTCGCAGATGTCACATAGCGAGAAATACCCGGATTTGCCGGACGCTTTGAAATCTCCCTAGCTTAAGCGGACTTTTGTCCGGGATGGATCAGGGGGAGTTCGTTTGTATGCCGAGGAATGCGCAAAATGCAGAGCGAAATATGAAAATAACTTTCCTGACCGCAGGGGTGCCGATGGTGCTTACAAAAATCCGTCGTGATTTTGATTTTTTGTTATGATACAATTGATAGGTGACAAATAAAAAAGAAAATAGACTCCAAAAGTGATATAATGATAATAACCACAAAACCATCAATCACAAAAGGAGCTATTTTCATGAACAGTATAACATCAGAAGCCCACTTTCGTCAACGGGTATTGAGATATTCAGAAAAAAACGGAGTAACAGCAGCAAGTATTAGATACAGAAGAAGCCGACAAGCGATCTATGAGTGGAAAGCGCGGTACGATGGGACATGGAAAAGTTTAGTTGAGAGAAGCCATCGTCCCCATCATCACCCCAACGAGCATACGGCAGAGGAAAAAGAAATGATACTTCGGCTGTATGCCCGCCACAAGGACGACATGATGGTACTGTGGGACTCGCTAAAAGCAAAGGGATACAAAAGAAGCTACACCAGCCTGGTAAGAGTGGTGAACAAGTGGGGGAAGCCGGAAGTAAAGAAACGCTCAGCGCGAACCCCCAAACCATACAAAAGAGCCGAATATCCCGGTCAGAAAGTACAGGTAGATGTGAAGTATGTGCCGACATATTGTGTGTCAAACGGCAGGAAATACTATCAATACACGGCTGTTGATGAGTGTACCCGTTGGACTTACAGAGAAATGTATGAGGAACACAGCACATATAGTTCAACGGAATTTCTTTATAACCTGGTGAGAAAAGCCCCTTTCCCCATAAGAGAAATACAGACCGACAACGGTACTGAATTTACAAACGCTTTGCTTCAAAAGAGCTGGGATCACAAAAGTCTGTTTGAAGAAAAATTGGAGAAATACGGAATTATCTATCACAGAATCCGAGTTGCTACACCAAGGCACAACGGTAAGGTAGAACGCCAACATCGTATTGATGAAGCTCGTTTCTACAAGAAGATGAGGATGTATTCCCTTGAGGATGGCAGAAAACAGCTTGAGAGATACAACCGAAAATCCAACAACATATCGAAGAGTTGCCTGAATTACAGATCACCAAACGAAATGTTGCAAGACTATCTTGCAGTTCTTTAACCGCACCGATTTTTAGCCAATTCACTCGTCGCCTACGGCTCCTCCTTCCTTGGCTAAAAATCATAATATAGTTTCTTTATATTTTTTGGAGTCACTGTCACCTATCATTGACATTCCTACATTTTATTTATTTAACGGCTTCGGTGAGAATGTTTTTAGCCTCTTCAAATGCTTCGGTGAGCTTCGAGCTGTCCGATGCACCTGCCTGAGCGCTGTCGGGACGTCCGCCTCCGCGTCCTCCGCAGACTGCCGCTGCGGCTTTTACGATATTTCCGGCGTGAGCGCCCGAGGACACCGCGGATTTGCCGCAGAACGCCAGAAGATTGAGCTTTCCGCCGAGCCGGACGGCAAATATCGCCGCCGTGTCGGGGTACTGCTCCTTGATCTTGTCTCCGAGAGAACGGACGGAATCGATCGAGGTCTCGCCGAGGTCGGCGCACGCAAAACGCACGCCGCCGAGATTTTCGGCGCTGCCGATGATCTCATCGAGCTTGCCTCCGGCGAGCTTTGCGTTCAAAGCGTCGATCTCCTTTTTCGCCGCGGAAAGCTCCGCCGTTACCGCGTGAGCGCGGGCGACGAGCACGGATGCGTTCTGCGCTTTGAGCGCCGATGCGCAGTCCGAAATGAGAGCGTCACGCTCGGCGATGCAGCCGAGAACGCCGTATCCGGTGACTGCCTCTATACGGCGGACACCCGCCGCGACGGACGATTCGGAGATGATCTTCATAAGTCCGATCTCACCGGTGTTCGAGCAGTGCGTACCGCCGCAAAGCTCAAGCGAGAAATCTCCGGCACGGACCATGCGGACGGTCTTTCCGTATTTTTCGCCGAACAGCGCCATTGCGCCCGCTGCCTTTGCGGATTCGATGTCGGTTTCGACCGAGGTCACCTCCTCGGCGAGTAGGATGTGCTCGTTCACGAGCTTTTCGATCTGCGCGATCTCTTCAGCGGTGAGAGCCTGGAAGTGTGAGAAATCGAAACGGAGCCGATGCGCGTCAACGTATGAGCCTGCCTGCTCGACGTGGTCTCCGAGAATCCGGCGGAGCGCTGACTGAAGGAGGTGTGCGCCGGTGTGGTTGCGCTTGATATCGGCGCGCCGTGCGGCGTCTACAGAGGCTTTTGCGCTGTCTCCGACCTTGACCATTCCGGAAACGATCTTTGCCGTGGACACGAATACCTCGTCCGATTTTTTCGTATCGGTGATCTCAAGGGTGAAGCCGTCCCCGGAGACAATTCCGGTGTCTCCGACCTGACCGCCCGATTCCGCATAGAACGGGGAGGGCTCAAGTATTATGCCGAATTCGCCCTCGCTTACGGCATCCGCAAGCTCGCCGTCGCAGATCAGCGCTTTGACCTTCGTATCGGCGGTGAGAGAATCGTATCCGACAAACGAAGTCTTTGCCATACCGGAAAGAACACTGCCCGTGGCATTGTCCCAACCGCCCGCACCGTTTCTTGCGGCGCGCGCTCTCTCCTTCTGGGATTTCATGAGAGAGTCGAAGCCATCTTCGTCTACGCCGAGACCTGCCTCAGCAGCCACATCCTTCGTGATATCAAGCGGGAATCCGAAGGTGTCATACAGCTTGAACGCATCCTCTCCGGAAAGCGTGCTGCCGCCTTCGGACTTCACGGCGGAGATTCGCTGCGAAAGGATGGAAAGTCCGGAATCGATCGTTTGGTCGAAACGCTCCTCCTCGATGGAGATGACCTTCTTTATGAAGTCGCGCTTCTTCTCAAGTTCGGGATAAGCGGAAACGTTTTCGGCGATGACCGTTTCGCAGAGGGAGGAAAGGAACGAATCCTTTATTCCGAGCAGCTTGCCGTGACGCGCCGCGCGGCGGAGCAGACGGCGGAGTATATATCCGCGTCCTTCGTTTGAGGGGAGAACGCCGTCGGAGATGAGAAAGGTCGAGGAACGGATGTGATCCGTGATAACACGCACGGACACGTCTGCCTTTGCGTCGTCGCCGTACTTTATGCCTGCGATCGAGCAAACATTGTCAAGGATACGGCGCACCGTATCTACCTCAAAGAGGTTGTCAACGCCCTGCATGATGCAGGCGAGGCGCTCAAGCCCCATTCCGGTGTCGATATTCTTCTGCGAAAGCTCGGTGTAGTTTCCGGCGCCGTCGTTGTTGAACTGCGTGAATACGTTGTTCCAGAATTCCATGTAGCGGTCGCAGTCGCATCCCGGCTTGCAGTCCGGAGAATGGCATCCGAATTCCTCTCCGCGGTCAAAGTATATCTCGGAGCAGGGACCGCAGGGACCTGAGCCGTGCTCCCAGAAGTTATCGGCTTTTCCGAGACGGACGATGCGGTTTGCGGGCATTCCGATATCCTTCGTCCATATCGAATACGCCTCGTCGTCGTCGGTGTATATGGTCGCCCAAAGACGATCCTCGGGCATTTCGAGAACCTTCGTTATGAATTCCCACGCCCAGGTGAGCGCTTCCTTCTTGAAATAATCTCCGAAAGAGAAGTTGCCGAGCATCTCGAAATATGTGCCGTGGCGCGCGGTCTTTCCGACGTTGTCGATATCGAGAGTGCGGACGCACTTTTGACAGGTCGTCACACGGTGTCTCGGCGGCTCTTCCTCACCGGTGAAGAACTTTTTCAGAGGGGCCATTCCGGCATTTATGAGAAGCAGCGATTTGTCGTTTTCGGGAACGAGAGAAAAGCTGCCCAAACGCAGGTGTCCTTTGGATTCGAAAAACGAGAGATACATCTCCCTCAGGTCATTCAGCGAAGTCCACTTCATTTGTCAAAATCTCCTTAGAAACAAAAAATCTTATCAGATATAATCTTCTCCCGATTCCGTTCGTTCGGGAAGTCGCGCGCAGAGAAAATCGAAGAAAGCATCATCAGGCTCGAAAACGATGCCGACGGGCTTGTCCGTGCCGCTGTCGAATACGGCGAGGCACACTCTTTTCGGGGCGACGGACACCGTATAGCGGTAGAACGTGCAGCCGCGCAGAGCCTCTTTCAGCTCACGGTCGGAGGAGTAGAACGCCGCAAGCCTGAGATACGAAAGCGACATCCTGCACTCGGCGACGCTGCGCTTACCCTGCGTCCTGTATACCTCGAACACCTCTTCGCCGCCGTCGTCGGCAACAACGTACCTGAATACCGTAAAACGGTATCTTATCGCAAGATAAAGACAGACGGTCAGGGAAACGAGCCCCGCGATCTGCACAAGTCCGCGGAACGGGATACCGGACGACGATACGGCAAATGCACATACCGCAACGGCGAAAAAACCGATTATCAAATAATCGGCAGTCCGCCCGTCGCTCTTCGGCGTATATTCCACGGGATCACCTGCTTTCCGGCGAATACGGCAAAGGACCGTATTAAAGCCAAAGACCGCAAACAACTTGCGGTCTTTTCACTTAAGCTTCTTCTTTTTTTATGATTTCCTTACCGTTGTAATATCCGCAATTGCCGCATACACGGTGGCTGAGATTGAACTCACCGCAATGAGAGCATCTTACCATCGTAGGAGCGGTAAGCTTCCACACGTTGGAACGTCTTTTATCACGACGGGCTTTGGAAGTCTTTTTCTTCGGTACTGCCATTCCAATATACCTCCTTTGGTTTTTCGTATATCAAAATCATACGATAAAATCACACATTCGATTTATTATACAACATATTTTCTATCAAATCAAGTCTTTTTTCAATTTTCTTCTCAATATTTTTTATTTCTCCGCTTTCGGAGCGAAAAAACGGTCAATCATCCTCCATGGAATCGCGCAGACGTCTGAGCGCGTCCATTCTCGGATCCTCGAAAACCTCGTCCGCTGCGCACGAGCACGGACCGTCGCGCAGCTTCTTTCCGCATTTCGGGCAGAGTCCGGGGCAGTCCTCCGAGCAAAGCGGACGGAACGGAGCTTCGAGCGATATCTCCTCGGCGATATCCGCGTCGGGGAAGAGTGCGCTGTCCTTTACCGTGAGAACCTCGTCGGCATCGCAGTCGAGATCGTCGCTTCCGTCGAGCTCCGCGAATCTCTCAAATGAAAAATCGAGCGGGTATTCGAATTCCTCAAGGCATCTCACGCATACGCACCTCAGCGGAGCGTGTACCGTGAAATCCGCTTTGATAAATCCGTTTACGTCCGTTACGCGGCAGTCGATTTGAGCCGGTCCGGCAAGGGTTACTCCGGCGGGAAGGAGGGCGCCGTCGTGGGAATCCGGGAATTTGAAGTCAAAGCTGAAATCGAGCCGGTCTTTCCTTCGGTTCATGATCTCCGTAATATCAAGCTTCATGTGAATGCCTCCTTTCGGGAGCGGCGCCGATCATGCGCCGTCATTTTGCGGAGAAAAATGCGGCGCGGCAGCGTATCCTGAGTTTCTACATTATATATTATCTCCGGGTAAATGTCAATACCGACGCAAAAATTTACCGATAAGGTGTTGATTGAGGCGTGATTTTATGTTATACTCCTTTCGCAGGATATTCGCCGCACGGCGAAGAAAGGCACGGATATATATGAAACTTTTCGGTAAAATAATAAAGGCGGTGCTGACGGTTCTCGTTTTCGCCGTGATAGGCGCTTTTATTTTTCGCATAATAATCGCAAACGCGGAATACGTTCTTGATGAAATAACGCCTACGGAAAATGCGATGAACGCATATGAAAAGCTCGGCGAGGACGCTTTCATGACAAACAGGATAGACGATACCATATCGGGGAAGGAAGACGGCGCGGACGGATATTATTCGGCTTTTTCGTTTATCTACATTCCCGAGTACGGCGAGGTGCAGGTGACGGCAAGGGTAAACGACAGCACTCTCGACCGTCTCGGTCTCGAAAAGCTTCCTCATTTCTTCCTCAGAAATTACGCGACCGGCGAAACATGGGACTGCGTTTTCTCCGAGGACGAACACAGCCTGATGTACGGATACCGCAGGATGGTGTTCGAAGGCATCAACATAACCGAGGATTCGGACATACTGCTCTGCATGTCCTCGGACGGATCGGATGTTCCGGAAAGCGAGCTTGTAATACACTTCCGTGAGCAGAAGCTCAAGGCGTATAAGCTTTCCGGAGCGGAAAAGAAATCACTCAGGGAGGGGATAAAGCTTGAACAGGATTAAATTTGTTTCGATTTTGCTTGCGTGCATGTGCCTTTCCTCTTGCGGACTCCGACGCTCGGATACAGGTGCCGACGTTACGCAGACATCGCCGTCCGGCGGAGCCGGCAGCAAGGTCACGTCGGCGGACACCGACGGAGGAGAGGAGACCCCGAAGGACAAAACGGTTCGCCTTTCCTTTGCCTGCGCGGGGGATAACATAATCCACGAATCGATCTACACCGAGGCTGCCGCAAAAGCGTCTTCGATGGCATCCGCGGGAGGCTACACAGGGAATTATTATTTTGATTCGATGTACACCGCGAATGTGGAGGCTCTCGTCGGCACGGCGGATATCGCGTTCGTGAATCAGGAGGCTCCGATCACGGGACTAAAGGCGTCGGGATACCCGAACTTCAATTCTCCTCCGGAGGCGGGGGACGCGCTCGTTTCAATGGGATTCGATATCGTGAACATAGCGAACAACCATATGCTCGATATGGAGAATCTCACCGAAGGATACCGCAAAACGATCGAATATTGGAAGACGAAGGACGTGCTCCAGATCGGCGGATACGAAAACGATGCCGATTACGAAAAGCTCCGCTTTTACGAAAAGGACGGCGTAAAGATCGCAATGCTTTCATTCACCTACGGAACGAACGGCTACAGGGTCAATTCGGCAAGCCCGTGTGTCGTTCCGCTCATAGACGACAGCGTGATACGGGAGAGAATAGCGCGCGCACGCGGGGTAGCGGATCTTGTATTCGTTTCGATGCATTGGGGCGATGAGAATACTCAGGCGCCGAACGCCGAGCAGAAGCGGCTTGCAAAGCTTATCGCGGACTGCGGCGCGGATGCCGTCATAGGGCATCATTCGCACACCGTCCAGCCGATTGATTGGGTGACGGGGGAGAGCGGAAAGAAAACGCTCGTCATTTACTCTCTCGGAAACTTCATTTCGACGCAGCTCAAAGCCGTGAACATGGTCGGCAACATCGTGACCTTTGACATTGTGAAAGAAGAGAATATGCCTGCATATTTGACAAACATCGTTTCCAACCCCACGGTGACGCATTACGTCGCGGACGAGACCGTTCACGATTCGCAGGATCTTCCCGTGAGAAGCGGCGTTGAGGTATATCTCATGGAGGATTACACGCAGGCGCTCTGCTCGGCGCACGGCGCGCAGCTCTACGGAAGCTTTACTCTCGATACTCTGAAAAAATATATCACCGACGTTATCCCCGACGAGTTTCTGCCCGCGTATCTGAAAACGTCGAAATAGCCTGTCGGGTCAAATTGTTTGTAAACATTTTTACAACGCTATTGAAAAGCGCGGAGCTATAGTATATAATATTTTTACGGAATAAATAAAGAAAGGTTTCTGGCTTTATGAATTATATTTCACTTCTTGAAGGAGAAGGCGCTTCGGTAAATCCCGTGCAGGGCATCGGAACGATTGTAATGCTTGTTGCGATGGTCGCAATATTCTATTTCTTCCTTTACCGTCCTCAGAAGAAGCAGGACAAGGCGCAGAACGAAATGAGAAACTCCCTCTCGATCGGCGACGAAATCACAACCATCGGCGGGATAATCGGAAAGATCGTTTCGATCAAGGAAGAGACTCTCGTTCTTGAGACCACAAAGGAAAAGACCAAGATCCGCATTCTCCGCTCCGCAGTCCGCACGGTTGATGTAAAAGCCGAGGACGCGCAGGACTGAACGGACACGCTCATAAAAACGAAACCTCCGCAGTATAATGTACAAACATTATCTGCGGAGGTTTTTTATGAATAATGCAAAAAACGAAGGCTCGGACGCATCGAGACTTGCGCTCGCGCTTTTGAAGGGGACTGCCGTCGGGATCGGCGCGGCGGCTGTGCTCATGCCGATCCTCGCGCTGGCGGCGTATTCGTCTCCCGATCCGTCAAAGCTTACCGTGTATCTGGGATATGCCGCGTTCGCGCTTGCCGCGGCGGTATCCGGGATCGCCGCCGCAAAATTCACCGGAGGCGGAATGCTTCCCGGCGCGATATCGGCGGCGGGACTGTCCGTGCTTGTTTTCGCCGTTTCTCTTCTCATAGACGGCGGAAGCGAGACCTCAGCCGCCGTATCTGCCGCGTTTCACTTCGGCGCGGTCCTGCTCGGGGCGCTGTCCGCAGCAGCCGCGGGAAAGCGCAAGCCGAAAAAACGCGCGAAGCACTCATCGCCGAAGAAAGCACCGCGCAGACGATCGCGGTAAGCCGTATCATTCATGCGGCGGAGATGCCTTGTAGCAGGAGCGCGACCGCGTAAATCGGCGATCCGGAGGCATCTCCGACGAAACCGACGAAAACGGCGAATCCGATCGGCGTTCAATGACCGAAGTCCGGCGATCGCCGCCGACAGAAAATCCGCCGCCCCGCATTCCCGGATCGGGAACAGCGAAAGCGGCGGATTTTTAATTGATCGGGTTAAGAGCGTGAATTATACACGGACGAAGTGAGTCATAACGGCGGAACCGTCGTTGTTCCTCTCAAACGACATGTTGTATCCCGCTTTCATGAGAAGCGCGCCCGAGAAAACTCTGCCGCTTCTTTCCTCGCGGTAATATGCGTCGGGATCGAGTCCGCAGAGACGGATCAGGAACACGTTGCAGAGCGGGCTGCTCTTGGTAACGACCGTGAGAAGCACCTCGCTCTTGTCCTCGGCAACAAAGGACCATGCCGCACGGTTAAGATCCTCCATGGGATAAACATGGCGGTAGAGATCGCCGGTGCGGATAAGCTCGTTGTACTTGTGATAGTCTTCGACCTCGCGTCTGACCTCATCGCAGTCCTCCTCGGAAAGGCGGAGCGGATCAAGCTCATAGCCGAAGGTTCCCCAAAGCGCAACTGCCGCACGGGTGGCGAAGGGAGTACGCGCTGCCGCGGAAACGTGCGCGCCCATGGAAGATGCGGGGTAAACCATCGATGTGCCGAACTGTATCGACAGACGGTCGATAGCGTCGGTGTTGTCGCTTGCCCATATCTGGGGCGAGTAGTAGAGCATTCCCGCGTCAAAGCGTCCGCCGCCGCCGGAGCAGCTCTCGATGAGGAGGTCGGGGAACGCCTTTGTCAGACGGTCGAACAGCTCATATGTTCCGAGCATATAGCGGTGTGCGAATTCGCCCTGGCGATCCGCGCTGAGAGCGGACGAGGATGCCTCGGTGAAGTTGCGGTTGAAGTCCCACTTCACATAGTCGATGTTGTTCTCGGAAAGAACCGCATACATCTGCTCGAATACGTTGTCGCGCACCTCGGGGCGGGACATATCGAGCATGTACTGACTGCGCGCAAGGCTCTGTGCGCGTCCCTCGGTGTGGATGCACCAATCGGGATGAGCGCGGTAGAGATCGCTGTCCGGAGAAACCATTTCGGGCTCATACCAGATACCGAACTTGAGACCTGCGGCGTTCACGCGCTTGATAAGCGAGGAGAGACCGCCCTTCAGCTTGTTCTCGTTTACATACCAGTCGCCGAGAGACGAGCTTGAGTCGTTTCTCTTTCCGAACCAGCCGTCGTCCATAACGAGCATCTCGATGCCGAGCGTAGCCGCTTTCTCAGCGAACGCGGCAAGCTTGTCGTCGTCAAATCCGAAGTAAGCCGCCTCCCAGCTGTTGATGAGCAGCGGACGTCTGATGTCGCGCCACTTTCCGCGAACAAGGTTCTTTCTGAACAGGCGGTGGAAGGAACGGCTGACGCCGCCGATTCCGTTTTCGGAGAACATCATGACAGCCTCGGGGGATGCGAATACCTCGCCGGGGGCGAGCGTCCACTCAAAGCCCTCGGGATTGATTCCGACTGTCACGCGTGTCGAGGCGAAATAGTCGTTGTCGGCGCTTATGAGATAGTTTCCGCTGTATATGAAGGTGAAGCCGTAGCAGTCGCCGCATTCCTCGCGGGTGTCGTGACGGGGCATTATGACAAAGGGGTTGTGGCTGTGTCCGGAAGCGCCGCGCACGCTTGAGATCGACTGGGTCATGTGTCCGAGAGGCGTTCTCGAGAGAGTGCACTCATGTGCATGGCGTCCGTGCGTGGTGATCATGTCATAGTCGCCGAGCGGCAGATTTACGCAGGCGGATGCAACATTCTCGAGCGCGAACGGCTTTGTGCCTTCGTTCTTCACCCGTACCGAACGGGTAATTGCGGCATTGTTATTGAAAGCCGTGTAGATGAGGGTGACAATCGCGCCGGTCACGGGATCGGTGAGATCGACCTCAAGCGTGTCCGCTTCGCTCTCATCGTTTACATAGGTTGCGGGAAGTCCTTCTATTCCGTTCTTTCCGGCATAGATGCGGTGATCGCGGTAAACGAGATCGCAAACGAGGTTGCCCTCCGCCGCCTTCGTCGAATATGCGGTCAGACGGTAATCTCCCATTCCGGTCGTCGGATACTCAAACGGAGACATATTCGGCGCATGGGTGCCGTCGTAGGGACCGCCGCCGAGATAGGGCGAGAAGGAGTCGCACGCGACCTGTCTGAGGCGGAGAGAATCTACGTTATCGTCGGGGATCGACGCGCCGAAGTAGAGGTGCACGAGACGTCCGTCCTCGTGGATCTCAAATATGTAGCTTGCTTCGGCGGAGTCAAGCTTGAATATTCGTTTTTCTTCGTTAAAGCTTACGCTCATTGTATGTTCCTTTCGGTTTTCAAAAGTATGGTACATATGAATGATATCATATGCCGGCGTCGATTTCAATAGAAAATGAGCAAATTCATTTAATTTGATATTGAAATATTTCTTCCGCTGTGATATACTTTTCTTATAAAACAAAAAGGAGAGCGCGCACATGGCGCGGTTTTGTCATGAACAATTCAGTTAACGCTATCGATTACGTCGTTTCCAAAAAGGCGTCGGGATCGAATCTTATTGTAAGAATACTTCTCATCGTTCTCTATGCCGCAGTCGGAATCGGTATTATTGTGGGACTCAACGCCGTTTTCCGCATCGTCGGCTTCATCGCGGGCGGTGTACTTGCCCCGATTCTGATCTACATACTTTTCGCTCTTACATGGACTCATGTCGCATATGATCTCAAGTATCAGATCTACACTCCCACTGCAAATCTGAACGAGGTTCCCCACACCGTGGTAGAGTTCGACAAGATCAAGAGAAACAAGAAGAAGGAAGACGTCGATCAGGTGATCTACCGCCGCGAGATCCGCGAGGCGGAGATCATCGCTCCCTATACCGAGCAGTACAAGAGCCAGTACACAGACGGTGTAAAGCGCACCATCGATTTCAGAAGCGCACCGAATGTGACCAATGACTGCTACTTCTTCCGCTTTGCGGAGAAGGACGGCTCAAAGACGGTAATTATCGTTGAAGTCGTTGCAAAAATGGTCGACCGCTTCAAGTACAGCAACAAGGAAGCTACCGTGGTATCCGAGGTTTCCCGCTGAGGCTTGTCATAATCGGGACATCCCTCCGATATACTTGTTATATCGGAGGGATTTTGTTATGCGTAAATTCAGATTCTTTATATTTTGTTCGGCGGCGCTTCTTCTCCTTTTTTCGTCGTCATGCGCTTCAAACGAAGGAGAGGGCGCGTCTCGGGACGAGGCTCTGTTTCCCGAAGGGGCGATCGTGGTATTTGCCTCGGAGGACGGATACAGGCTCCGCGTGGACAGGGGTGATGGCTCCGTGAGGATAACGGAGCCGGAAAATCTCCGCGGCGTTGTCTTTACATTCCGCGGCACGGAGAACCGCGTAAATTGCGGCGAAACGTCGATCCCGATTTCCGACGGCGCGTGTGCGGGAGGGCGTGATTGGCTGAACGCCGCGCGAGCGAACGGCAAGCGCAAAGGGGATACGCTTGCGTTTGTCAGAGACGGAGCATGCTTTGAAATAAAGTATGAAAACGGCGAGCCCGCCTATGTTACGATCACGCGAGGCGGAATTGAGCGCCGTGCCGCGATAACGGTGGAAAAATCGGATTGACGGCACGGTGACGGCAGACAAAAACACCGCAGGATTTATCGAGGAAGCGGCTTTGTAAAATCCCGTCGGCGCACCGTGACGTGACGGCGGATACGCCGCCGAAAAAGCCTGCCGCATGATAAAAATCCACCCGCGAAGCGGGTGGATTTTTCGCTTAAATGTTTTTGTTTTCTCACTGTCTGCTTGGGGGCGGTTCGTGAGATACAGCGCGCTCTCCTCGGCTTCCGAGGACGAAACGGTGATCTTCGGCGAATAGTTCTTCGCCGCACTCTGCGCGCATGACGCGAGAGACGATGCGGCGATCACGCAGCACAGCGCGAGGGAGAGAAGTTTTTTCATTCGTCTGTATGCCTTTCTGAGTGGTGGTTATGCATAATTTAACACATCTTTTCATGAAAATCAACATCTGATGCTTTCGAATGTGCAACATATAGAAAAGGCACATTCCGGGAAATTCACGGAATGCGCCTTGGGGGGATAGGTCGGTGAAATTTCGGTATGCAAAGATGCGAAAACGTGCTACTTTTCGCTACGGTGAGCTGCCGAAGCGGAAATATATCGTTTTTGCAGCTCGGCGCGGGATTTACACCCTGCGTACAAATTTCGTTTACTTCACCTCAACGTCGGAGGAGGAGGCGGGGAGATCGTTCGGGTCAACTTTGACGTTCATTCTGTAGTCGTCATCTTTGCCGTAAGGTGCGAATGTGAATGAATCGTCGTAATCCATTGCGGAGACGAGAGGGCGGTTTGCCTCGGGATTGAAAGAATATGTTATCGTTAGCACTCCGTCCTTCATCAGGTGGTAAGATTTGAAGGATTCCTTCGGATATTCCTCGGGGTAAAGTCCCGGGTAGACTACAGGGTCAACGGCGTGAACCTCGGCATTGGTTGAGCCGATATGAATGTTCGCAAAATCGCTGTACTCAAGTGGTCTCACCAAGTAAAAAATGTTTCCTCTGCGCCGCCATGATTCACACGTTTCATTGCATTCTTCGGGAACCTTATCGAAGAAGACATAGGTATATAAAATCATGTCATCCCGACCGTAGACTTTATAAACGACATACAGATGGTCTTCGTCGATCTGCTTCATAAATTCTATGGGAAGTACATCATTTATACGATACAGGGATGAAATGCGAAGGTTTCCGTACAATTCTCCGTATCCGTATACACCGAAATAAAGATCTGTGTCATTGCGCTGGTAGATATTCTGAATATCTTCAACCTTCATACCGGAGTCTTTGACGCTTTGAACCATTTCGGCTACCGCACCGGCTTTGACCACGCCTAATAATTCCCTGTTTCCTGTAAGTCCGGGAATATCGGCGGAAAGGTTATTGACTATTTCTATTTTCCTTTCTGTTTCCGGAGGCTCTTCGGACGCGGCTGTGTCGGTAACACTTTCGGTTTCGGTATTGCTTTCGGCAGCTGCGTCGGCTTTTGGTTCTTCGGCACCCTGAGGTGCCGAAGAAGTGAAAGCGTATATAATTCCCGTTGTGAGCATAGCAATGATGAGCGTGATAATGATTATGACTGCAAGAGATGAATTTTTCATTGGTTTATCTCTCTTTCATTCTTGGGATGCGGTGTGCGTACAAATCTCGTTTACTTCATCTCAGCGTCGGAGGCGGGGAGATCGTTCGGGTCGATTCTGACGTTCATTGTGCGATCTCCGGTTCCAAACGTGAATGAATCGTCATACTTCATTTCGGATACACGGTGCCATTTCGTCTCAGGATCGAAAGAGAAGGTTAACGTCAGCACTCCGTCTTTCATAAGATGATAGGATTTGAACGGCTCTGTAAATCCTTCGGGATTCTTTGCCGGACCGACAACAGGATCGACGGCATGAACATCGGCTGTGGTTGAGCCTATGTGAATGTCCGCAAAATCGCTGTATTCAAGAGCCTTTGCCACATAAAACACATTTCCTCTGCGCCACCATGCTTCATGGGTTTCATTGCATCTTTCGGCAATCCTTTCGAAGAACAGATATGAGTACCATATTTGATTGTTTCTGCCGATTGTTTTATATACAACATATAAGTGGTCTTCGTCAATCAGCTTCAGAAATTCTACAGGGTATATCAAATTAAGGGCCTGCAATGATGAAATGCGAATACTTCCGACTTCTTCGCCGTAGTTGAACAGTCCCAGAATACTTTGCATATCAAATACCGAAAAATCATTTTGTATATCTTCGACTTTCATGCCGGAGTTTTTAACTTTTTCGGACATTTCGGAAATAACACCGGATTTGATAAGTCCGTATAATCTCTGATCTTCTTCGGTTATTCCGGGAATTTCATCGGAGATGCCGTTTTGTATATCTACCTTTATCACGGGATTTGTTAATGATGCAGAAGAGGTGGTTTCGGGAATATCAGTGCTTTCGGAATCTGTAACTGTGTCGGTAACACTTTCGGCTTCGGTATTGCTTTCGTCGGTTACGTCGGCTTTTGGTTCTTCGGCACCCTGAGGTGCCGAAGAAGTGAAAGCGTAGATAATTCCCGATGCAAGCATAACAATGATAAGAGTGATGACTATTATGATCGCAATGGTTGAATTTTTCATTGGTTTTTTCTCCTTCATTTATTGGGATACGCGGTAATAGCGAATATCGCTGTCATAAAACGGGGATTTTCCGCTTCTTGCCCATCCGGGAGATGAATCGTTTGTGGGATGATCGTCCGCATCAAGAAGCTTTGAGTCATTCAGCCCGTTTTTATGAGCCCATCGTCCGGTATCGGTTCTGTACCAAAAATGATAATCAAAATCCCATTCAGAACATTCTTTGTATGAATTATAAACAAACTGTCTTCCGGCTCGCATACAAACGATCCATTGATTGCTCCTCATAGAACTCAACGTAAATATGGAATCGGAGGCTGTCCATTTGCCGGGAAAATAAATATCCAAGAATTTCCCGGAATCTTCAAGAAGGGCTCTGAAATAATCAAGCATTTGCTGAAGAGTTTTTCCTTCCGCCTCCTCTAAGTAGTGCATGTCATCCCAAGTCATCCAATCGAGGCTATCATTCGCAATAAAGAAAGCGTACTCTTGACAGTTTAGAAGACTATTTTCCTGCACATACGGTTTTGCTCCGTAATAGATGAGTGTTGAGTCTATCGCGCTTTTGCTTGCCTTTGAACGTGTTCCGGACCACGCGACAAGCCCCGCTTCGCTGTATACACGGATTTCATATGTTGTATTCGGAGAAAGATCGGTCACCACAAAGCTCGTATTAGTGGAAGTGCCGCAGTTGCGCCAAGCTCCTCCTATTGCACGTCGTTGGATGAGCCAACGGTCTGCACCGTGAGGAATCGGAGTGGACCACGACAGTGAGATCGAAAACGGTTGGCGGTCGGTTACGGTCAGATTTGTCGGCTGAGCGGGCAATGTAGTCACGGAAACGGTATTGCTTACCGCCGATCTGACGCCGCTCCATGCGGTACTTCCTCTTTCTGCATATACGCGAAATTCGTATGTGGTGTTCACATCGAGACTGCTTGCAACATAGCCTTTATAGGTTGATATGTTGCGGTTTGTCCAAGCCCCGCCGTTCTTTCTGCATTGGATGAGCCAGCGGTCCGCGCCGTGCGGAGCGGCGGTCTCCCATGTGATGTATACGGAGTTTTCGGTAAAGCTTTCGACCTTAACATTTTTGGGCTGAGCGGGAAGAAGAGTTACGGAAACCGTATTGCTTACCGCGGAACGAACGCCTCTCCATGCCGTGGCACCTCTCTCACCGTATACACGGAATTCGTATGTGGCGCTTGCATCAAGGCTGCTTGCAACGTATCCTTTGTAGGTTGATATGTTGCGGTTTGTTCAAGCTCCGCCGTCTTTTCTGCATTGGATGAGCCAGCGGTCCGCACCGTGCGGAGTGGCGGTCTCCCATGTGATATATACACCGCTGTCGGTGTAGCTGTTGACCTTAACATTTTTGGGCTGAGCGGGCAATGTGGTCGCGGAAACTGTACTGCTTACCGGAGATCTGACGCCGCTCCACGCGGTGGCTCCTCTTTCACCGTATACGCGGAACTCATATTTGGTGCTTGCGTCAAGGCTGCTTGCAACGTAACCTTTGTAAGTTGATATGTTGCGGTTCGTCCACTCACCGCCGTTTACCCTGCATTGAATTAACCAGCGATCCGACAGATGCGGAGTGGCGGTCTCCCATGTGATATAGATACTGCTGTCGGTGTAGCTGTTGACTTTAATGTTTACAGGTTGAGCGGGACGCTCGGGAACCGAAAGTCTGCTGCTGACCTGAGATTTTACACCGCTCCACGCGGTAGCTCCTCTTTCGCTGTACACACGGAAGTCGTATGTTGAATTCGGGTCGAGATTGTTTGCAACATACTCTTTGACTGTTGAAGTCCCCAAATTGAACCAGCTTCTGCCGTCTATACTGCATTTGATCAGCCAGCGGTCCGCACCGTGCGGAGTGGCGGTCTCCCATGTGACGCGGACACTCGTTCCGGTGTAGTCGTGTGCTTGGAGATTTGCCGGCGTTGTGGGCAGTGTCATGGCTGTAGCGATACTGCTGCCCGCCGATCGTGTACCGCTCCACGCGGTGCTTCCGTTCTCAGCGTAGACTATGAAATCGTACGATGTACTTGCGGAAAGCCCTGTTACAGTATAGTAGTTGTTGAGCGAGGTTGTTCCTGCGTTGATCCAACTTCCGCCTATCGGTCTGTATCGGATAAGCCAGCGGTCGGGTTGGGTTTCCGGAGCGTCCCAATTCAAATTGGTTGTCTCTCCGGAATAACTGACTGCTCTGAAGTTTTTCGGGGCTTCGGGAACTGCCGCTGCAGGAGCAGCCGGCTCGGGAAAGGAGGTCTCCCCGAGATTGTCGGTAAGCCTTAAATTGTCTCCCGGACTGTACCTGAATTGAGGTTCATATGAGGCAGCTTGATTAGGGGGACGGGATATAACGGGGGCAGTGCAATTTGCCGAAAAACCTAACCGAGGCGATGCGAGCACTGTGACAACTGCCACAGCACTGATGGCAAGGATAAGGGGGTTTTTCATAAATGCGACTCCTTTCAATATTTTATCCGAATAATGAATTTTATCAGATAAATATATGAAAGTCAATAAATTTCCTCAATACGACAAAAAACATTGAGATTTTATGTATTTATATGTCTGCTTGCGCGGTTTAAAGATGCCTTTTGAGGCTTCTTCCCTTCATTTATATCCAACAATAATTTTTGAAGTATACATGTACTCCTCAGCCAAATTGTAGCATAAATTATGAAGTGTGTCAACAAACGCCACAGAAAATTAAATTAATTTACAAAGAGGTCGCTTTTTGTCCAATTTTAAGTTGTCTGCGCTTCGCCGGATTTTCAACCTACGGTGAGATTCTTTCGAACAAGCCGGAGGGGGTTATATGGAGATTTTCCGTTCGTCGTTTGGCCGGTGGGGAGTTCTTGCGCCGTGAGCTTCGGGCGCAGATGCGGAGCGTTCGGAGAAGAGCGGCGGGAAGGCAAAAAAACGAAGGGACTGTCACTTTACATGACAGCCCCTTCGGAACAAATCGGTATTCTGCTGCGGGATTAATACATACCGCCCATACCGCCGCCCATACCGCCTGCGGGTGCAGCCGGTTCCGGCTCGGGCTGAGATACGACGAGAGCCTCGGTAGTGAGAACGGTGGAAGCTACGCTTGCCGCGTTCTGGAGAGCGCTGCGTGTAACCTTGGTAGGATCGACGATTCCCGCCTCAACCATGTCGCAGTAGGTCTCGGAAGCTGCGTCGAAGCCGTATCCGACCTTGCCGCTCTTGCGAACCTTGTCAACGATGACGGAGCCTTCGAAGCCTGCGTTCTCGGCTATCTGACGGAGCGGAGCCTCAAGTGCGCGTACAACGATGTTTACACCGGTCTTTTCGTCGCCTTCAACGGTGTCGGAAAGCTTTGCCACATCGTCAATGACGTTGATGTAAGCGGTACCGCCGCCTGCAACGATGCCTTCCTCAACTGCTGCGCGGGTAGCGTTGAGGGCGTCCTCGATGCGGAGCTTCTTTTCCTTCATCTCGGTTTCGGTAGCTGCGCCGACCTTGAGCACGGCAACGCCGCCGGAAAGCTTTGCAAGTCTCTCCTGAAGCTTCTCGCGGTCGAAATCGGAGGTGGTGGTCTCGATAGCGTTCTTGATCTGGCTTACGCGGGCCTTGATTGCCTCGGGATCGCCTGCGCCGCCGACGATGATCGTGTTGTCCTTGTTGACCTTGATCTGGCGTGCGTGACCGAGCTGCTCGAGAGTAGCTTCCTTGAGCTCAAGTCCGAGCTCGCTCGAGATGACCTCGCCGCCGGTGAGCACTGCGATGTCGCGGAGCATTTCCTTGCGGCGGTCGCCGAAGCCGGGAGCCTTGACCGCTACGCAGTTGAACGTGCCGCGGAGCTTATTGAGAACGAGAGTCGTGAGAGCTTCGCCTTCGACATCCTCTGCAATGATGAGCAGGCGTGCACCGCTCTGGACGATCTTTTCAAGAAGGGGAAGGATCTCCTGGATGTTCGAGATCTTCTTATCGGTGATAAGAACAAGCGCGTCGTCGAGAACGGCTTCCATCTTATCGGTATCGGTTGCCATGTAGGGGGAGAGATAACCGCGGTCGAACTGCATGCCTTCGACTACTTCGCAGTAGGTTTCGGCGGACTTGGACTCCTCAACGGTGATAACGCCGTCTGCGGTGACCTTTTCCATAGCGTCTGCGATCAGGGTACCGATCACCTCGTCACCTGCGGAGATAGTGCCTACGCGGGCGATGTCTGCAGTGCCGTTGACCTTCTTGGAATTAGCGGTGAGGTCTGCGACGGCGCGGTCTACAGCCTTCTGGATACCGCGGCGGATAACCATCGGATTTGCGCCTGCGGTTACGTTCTTCATGCCCTCGTGGATGAATGCCTGAGCGAGAAGAGTAGCGGTGGTGGTGCCGTCTCCGGCAGCATCGTTGGTCTTGGTCGCAACTTCGCGGACGAGCTGTGCGCCCATGTTCTCGGATGCGTTCTCAAGCTCGATCTCCTTTGCGATGGTAACACCGTCGTTGGTGATCAGCGGAGTGCCGAACTTCTTGTCGAGGACAACGTTTCTGCCCTTCGGTCCGAGAGTGATCTTAACCGTATTTGCAAGCTTATCTACGCCTGCGAGAAGAGCGGATCTTGCATCTGCTCCGTAAAGAATATCCTTAGCCATTGTAAATCCCTCCTGTTATTACTCAACTATTGCGAGAATGTCGTTCTGACGAACGATGTTGTATTCGGTATCACCGCACTTTACTTCGGTGCCTGCGTACTTGCTGGTGATTACACGGTCGCCGACCTTAACGGTCATAACGACTTCCTTGCCGTCTACGAGTCCGCCCGGACCTACCGCAACGACCTCCGCCATTTGAGGCTTTTCCTGAGCACTGCCGGGGAGAATGATTCCCGCCGTGGTCTTTTCCTCTGCTTCGATCGCCTTTACTACAACGCGGTCTGCCAAAGGTTTGATATTCATAATATACCTCCTGCTTTTGTGCATCGCACTTTATTTATTTCGTTAATCTGATTTAGCACTCACTGTACCTGAGTGCCAATCACATGATATATTCTATACCCGGCATATAGAAAAATCAAGGGAATTTCGAAGAGTTAACATATCGTTTACAAAATATGCCTAATATGTTTTTACACTGACCTGCGGCGAGTGCTAAACGGGCGGAGAAAAGCCCGAAAAAAGGGGAAATGACCGCGACACGTCCGCACGCGGATGTAATAATCCGTGCGGATCGGGCGTAAACTGTAATATGCTTGATAATATTAACGCTCTTCTGTCGGGAATGATAATGCCCGTGCTGCTTCTCGGCTGCGGGCTTTTGTTCTCGTCGTATCTTCACTTTTTCTGGATCGTGCATCCGGTGAAATTCTTCCGTTCGCTGAAAAAGGGTCTGACCGGAGGGGGACAGACACCGTTCAAAGCGATGACCGTGGCACTTGCGGGCACGCTCGGCGTGGGGAATATCGCGGGTGTGGCAAGCGCCATTGTTGCGGGCGGCGCGGGCGCGGTGTTCTGGATGTGGGTTAGCGCTCTTCTTGCGATGGGGGTAAAGTATGCCGAGGTCGCACTCGCCGTGGCTCACCGAAGAAAAAACGCCGACGGCTTTTTCGGCGGCGCGATGTACTATATGTCGGATATGCTTTCTCCGCGGCTCGGTGGATTTTTCGCGCTCCTCTGCCTCGCAAATTCCCTTGTGACGGGGAATATCGTTCAGTCGAACGCTGCCGCCGCGGTGTATTCCGAGCGCATCCCGCCGATCGCCGTCGGCGCGGTCATGTGCGTGCTTTCGCTTGCGGTGATGCTCGGCTCTCTCAGACGGATCTCCGACGTGACGGTGAAGCTTATCCCGTTTCTTTCGGGAGTGTATATACTTCTTTCCCTTTATATAATATTTGCGAACACGGAAAGGCTGCCGGGGATATTCGCCGATATCTTCGGCTCCGCGTTCTCGCTTAAAGCCGCGGCGGGCGGTGCGGGAGGCTTTGCGCTGAGCCGCGCCGTGCGCTTCGGGGTCACCCGCGGCATACTGTCGAACGAAGCGGGATGCGGCACCGCGCCGACCGCACATGCCTCCGCAAATACAAATTCCCCTCACGATCAGGGAATTTTCGGAATATTCGAAGTGTTTGCGGATACGGTGGTGATCTGCACGCTGACGGCGATCGTGATACTTCTTCTCGGCGACGGCAGGGGTGAGGACGGAGTAAGGCTTTCGGTCCTCGCGTACCGGACGTTCGCGGGACGCGCGGCTGGGCATGTGATCTCGGTATCCGTAATTCTTTTCGCATACGCGACGGTGATCTGCCAATCGTACTACGGCGTGGTCGCGCTGAGATATCTTACGCACAGCCGCCTTGCGCTCGGAATTTATTTCGTGCTGTTCGGCATTTCGTGTATCGCGGGGAGCGTCATCGGCTCCGCACTCATGTGGAATATCGCCGATCTGTGCGTGTCGGCGATGACCGCGACGAATGTCGTTGTGCTTCTGTATGCGTTCTTCAATAAGCGGGAACGCCGCCTCATGCTTCCGGGAGACGGCGGCTGATTCTCAGTCCTCAAACCACAGACCGGAGTCCGGCGGGACTTTCTCTTTGCGCTCCTTCGGCATTGTGCGGAAAAGAGATGCGGGATGCACTTCGGCGGCACCCGCTTCGAGGAGCAGTGACTCGCATTTCTCGACGGTGGAACCGGTGGTGATGATATCGTCGATCAGTATGAAACGTTTTCCGTCGACCTTTGCTCCCGACTTCAGCCGGAATGCGTCCGATACGTTTGCGCGCCGCATTGCGGCGGAGAGCTTTTTCTGATCTGTGCCTCCGCTTCGGATGAATACCGCGTCGAATCCGGCTCCGGTATACTCTGCGGTCAGCGAAGCCAGACGTTCCGACTGATCGAAGCCGTATTTCATTTCGGCATCGCGGCTCCTCGGCGGAAATGTCACGGTGAAGTCCGATATGTCCTTTCCGATATCGGAGCTCAGCGCGGCGGCGAGAGAACGCGCGAAGAATTTTCGGATGTCGCGGTCGTATTCGCGCTTGAAACGGTATACAAGGCGACCGATATCGCTGTCCGCCCCCGTATAAAATCCGAGCACCGTGAGCTTGGCGGCATCTGGGGACGAACCGCAGCGGCAGCGGCATGATTTCGCGCCTTTTCCGCATACGGGGCAGGTGAGCGCGAGCGCATCGGAATATGCGCCGAGACACTTTTCGCACATTTCCGCGCCGCGGTCCGGATCGAGAAGCTCTCCGCACAGGATGCACTTTCTCGGAAACACGGTGTTGCATATGCGCGCGGCGATGCGGCGCAGCGTAAGCTTATTCACCGCGCGCCTCCGTTATGTTTTCCTTTAGGCGGGTGAGGCGTTTTGTGTGCCCCGTATTCTCGATCATCGTCGAGAGTACGGACGGGTCGCCGACGAGTATAGCCATACGCGAGGCGCGTGTGATCGCGGTGTATATAAGGTTTCTCGTGAGAAGCATCGGAGCGCAGCGGTAAAGCGGGATTATGACAAACGGGTATTCGCTGCCCTGACTTTTGTGAACCGTCACGGCGTAGGCGTGGTCAAGCTCGTCCGCAAAGGCAAAGTCGTAGTCGCAGATCCTTCCGTCAAAGTTTATTCTGAACGTGCCGGAGGCGTGATCCACGGAAATAAGCTGTCCGATGTCGCCGTTGAATATTCCGACGCCCGAAACCGAATCCTTCTCCCATTCGACGGAGTAGTTGTTCTTGGTCTGCATTACCCGATCGCCGTCGCGGAATATCTTTTCTCCGAATGCCTTCTCCGCTTTTTCGGGGGCTCGGGGGTTCAGAAGCTGCTGAAGGCGCGCGTTCAGCTCGACCGTGCCGGACGCGCCCTTTCTCGACGGTGTTATTATCTGTATATCTCCCGCGATGTCCTTTCCGTATTTCGCCGGAAGCCGCTTTTTTATAAGCTCGGCGACCGTAGATGCGGTTTCGCCGTCGGAATACCGCGGCATGAGAAAGAAATCTCCGTCCTTATTCGAGCAGTCGGGAAATTTCCCTTCATTTATCATATGTGCGTTGGTGACGATCATGCTTTCGCCGCTCTGACGGAATATTCTCGTCAGGCGAACGAGCGGAAACGCCTCCGAGCATATGAGATCGTCAAGGACGTTGCCCGCGCCGACAGGCGGAAGCTGATCCGCGTCTCCGATCAGGATGAGGCGCGCGCCGGGCTTGATCGCGCGGAGCAGGGAATGGAACAGGAAGATGTCGATCATCGACGCTTCGTCGATGATGAAGACGTTTTCATCGAGGAGATTTTTCTCATCGCGGAGGAACGAAGCGTTTTCGTCGTCTCCGGTGTATTCCATTTCGAGAAGGCGGTGGACCGTTTTTGCTTCATACGACGTCGCCTCGCTCATGCGCTTTGCCGCGCGTCCCGTCGGTGCCGCAAGCGCGCACTTCAGTCCGAGCCCGTCGAATATCGATATGAGCGCGCGTATGACCGTCGTTTTTCCGGTTCCCGGACCGCCCGTTATTACGCAGACTCCGCCGGAGAGGGCGGCATATATCGCTTCCTTTTGGAGATCGGCATATTCGATATGCGAATCGTTTTCGCAGCGCGAGATAAGTATCGGAATATCGGCATCGCCGATTCTCGGGCAGAGACGGTAAAGCTGCACGAGCTTCGCGGCGCAGTATTTTTCCGCTTCGGCGGCGCGCGGCAGGCTTATGTATCTTTCACCGTTCGAGACCGTGCCGACGGCGTGTGACCTTTTTATCTCGTCATCGAGCACCGGGGCGAGAATCTCGGCGGGGACATCGAGAAGCGCGGCTGACGTATCGGTAAGCTCGCCCTCCGGCATCAGGGTGTTTCCCGTTTTCTGCATATATGCCGAGAGGACGTAGGAAATCCCGGCGGACAGCCTTTCGTGGGAATTCTTGTCGGTGCCGATCGTGAGCGCGATCTCATCGGCGCGGCGGAATCCTATCCCGTGAAATTCGCTGCAAAGGCGGTACGGGTTTTCGCGTATCTTTCCGACGGAGTCGCGTCCCCATTTCTTGTATATTCTCATTGCGGTCGCGCCGGAGCAGAGATTGCGGCAGAACATGATCACGTCGCGCGCTCCCGCCATCTCGCGGAAGCTCTGCGATATGACGGCGGCTTTCTTCTGCGATATACCGTTGATCTCCGCGAGCCAATCGGGGTGATTTTCGATCACGTCGAAGGAGTCCTCGCCGAACTTGTCCACTATGCGGGAGGCGGTCTTCGGTCCGATCCCCTTTACGGCGCCGGACGAGAGATAGCGCAGAATGTCCCCTTTCGTTTCGGGCATGACCCTTTCGAAGAATTCGCACTTGAACTGAACGCCGTATACCGGATGATTGACGAACGATCCGTATGCGGTGATCCTGTCGCCCTCGGTCAGATAGGGAAGCGTACCGACGACGGTGACGCATTCCCCCTCGGATTCAAGCAGGCAGACGGTGTATCCCGTTTCCTCGCTTGAGTAGATAACGGAATCCACAGTGCCGGAGACCGACATATTCTTTTTCTGTTCGTTTATCGTCAGCTCTTCCGGCATGGCATTCTCCTTTTGATAATAAGAAATAGTGAAGGCGGGTGCACCGCATCGTACATTACGGCAAGGCCGGGCGCTTTCCCCGGCATGTGAGCGCGGTTTCTGCAAAACGCACCGTATCGGCGCTTTTCAGCGAAAACTCACCCGCCCGAAAAAGCGTCATCACTTCATTTGTTTATTGTACCATATTCCGAACAAAAGTTCAATCTTTTGAGGATTTTTCCTCGGAGACATTATGCGGCTGTGATTCCTCGGAGCTTTTGTCGGAGACGTTCTCGCAGCGGGACAGCGTACAGCCGCGGCAGGCGATGCAGTTATGTCCGCAGTCGGAGCTGTTGTCCTCGTCGCCGTCCTCGCTTCTCCCGCCGCGCGTCATGAGAAGAAAATATACCTCGCGCGCGGCGCAGTAGATTCCGTAGACGGCAAATACGCAGAGCAGACAGCAAATTATTTCATAAAGCATAAAAATATCCCCCTGCGCTCAGTATATGCCGCAGGGGGAGTATTTGCAATTATCAAAGTCCGAATTCGCTTCTGAGGGTATCTGCGAGATCGGTCTTTTCCCAAAGTACGCCGAGTTCCTCGCGTCCCATGTGACCGTAAGATGCAAGAGGCTCATATATGGGCTTACGCAGATTGAATTTTTTGATTATCGCATCGGGACGCAGATCGACAAGCTCGCTTATCACATCGCCGAGGCGGGAGATGTCGCACTTTTCGGTGCCGAAGGTCTCGATCATGAGCGATACCGGGCGTGCAACGCCGATTGCGTAGGCGAGCTGAATCTCTGCGCGGTCGGCGATTCCCGCCGCAACGATGTTCTTCGCAAGGTAACGCGCGGCATACGACGCGCTGCGATCGACCTTTGTCGGATCCTTTCCGGAGAAAGCGCCGCCGCCGTGACGTGAAGCACCGCCGTAGGTGTCAACGATTATCTTACGTCCGGTAAGACCGGAATCTCCGTAGGGACCGCCGATGACAAAGCGTCCGGTGGGATTTACATATATTTTCGTTTCCGCGTCGATCATGCCGGAGGGAACGCAGGGCGCGATGACGTGATCCGTCATGTCGCGGCGGATATCATCGACCGACGCGTCGGGGCTGTGCTGAGTGGAGACAACGACCGTGTCGATGCGCACGGGCTTGCCGTTTTCGTACTCGACGGTGTACTGAGTTTTTCCGTCGGGGCGGAGATAGGTGAGCGCGCCCGTCTTGCGGACCTCGGCAAGGCGCTTTGCGGTCGTGTGTGCGAGGGAGATCGCAAGCGGCATTAATTCGGGCGTTTCGTTTGTCGCATAGCCGAACATGATTCCCTGATCCCCGGCACCCGTCTCGAGCTCTTCGTCCTCGCCGAGCTTTGCCTCATACGAATGATCCACGCCGAGCGCGATATCGGGAGACTGACGGTGTACCGACTGAATGACGGCGCATGTGTCGCAGTCGAAGCCGAGCTTTGCGCGGTCATAGCCGATCCTGCGGACGGTTTCGCGCGCGACGGACTCTCTGTCGATGTGCGCGGATGAGGTGATCTCGCCCATTATGAGGATCAGTCCCGTTGTGCAGCTTACTTCGCAGGCGACGCGCGCGAACGGGTCTTCCTTCAGATATGCGTCGAGTATCGCGTCGGATATCTGATCGCATACTTTATCGGGATGTCCTTCCGTAACTGATTCGGAGGTAAAAAGTCTTTTCATTTTGATTTCCTTTCCCGTATCAAAAGCAGGCGGCAATACATACGAAACAAAAACGCCTCCGGCAGAGCGGAGGCGCGAATGTGCTTTGACCTCTTATCTGTCGGGAATTAGCACCTTGTCCTGCGTGCAAAGCAGGATAGGTTGCCGGGCTTCACAGGGCCAGTCCCTCAGCCGCTCTTGATAAGTTTGTATTTTTCTTTTCGGTCTATTGTATCACACATTGCGGCGCAATGCAATAGAAAATATCGAATATCGACGTTATTTTGAAAAAATTGTGCTTTTTATGCCGAGCTCCTCGGGCGTTTTGTAGACTATCTCGGTTTCCTCGGGGATACCGTAAAGGATTTTGAATTTTCCCGCCTGATACGGATCACGGAAGGGAAGCGTCCAGCCGTACTTTGACTTCACGGGATACGAGAGCACGAGCGGTCCGTCCTGATCTTCACCGACGAACGAAGCACACGCATTTTCGTTGAAGCGGTTGACTTCGTAATTCGAAAAGTATCCGAATCCCACGGAGAGGAAGAGCATCAGCGAGAACGCGGCCGCGAGAACGGCGGAAAGGCGGAATTTCCGCTTTGTGATGGTGAGAGTCGCATCGGCAATCGCCGTGACAACGAGTATGCATAATACGGTTTTGACGGAAAACATCTCACATTTGACGGCGGCAAAGGACATGGCGAGAAGCGGAACAAGCGATTTTTTGAATACGCTGTCGGGCAGATCGGCAAGCATGTATACGGTCGTGACGGCGAGGAAGATGACCGTGATGTAGAGCGTGCGCGGTCCGTATACGGGAGAGATCAGCATGGCGCCCGATACTCCTACGCAGGCGGCGGTGAAGATAAACGGAACGACGCTCTCCCCGCGCAGCGCGGAGATCATAAAGTATACAGTGCAGAACGCAAGAGAGACGACCGCGGAAACCGTAAGCTGGGCGACGGACGGAGTGAGTCTCGGGAAAAACTTTGTTCCGGCAAGTAAAAGCACGGCTGAAACTGAGCACGACAGAGCGGAGGCTCCGCAGAATACGGCGTATGCGATATTTCCTTCCCGTTTCCGCACGATCTCGATGAATCTTTTTCCGAAGGTGTATCCCGCAACGGTAAAAAAGAAGAGGAAAAAGACGAACACAACGCCGACGTTGAACACTATTCCGAAAAATTCGCTGAGGTTTCCTCTTATTTTCCCGAACAGGGACTTTGCGTAAAACTCCGGGTAATAGGTCTGGCGGATGGAGTTGCCGGGCGAGAACATCACTGTGGCGAACGCCGCCGCAGACGTGAATATGCTTACGATGTACGAGGTGCAGAGCTTTTTTTTCTTTACGGCGGCGATGTAGATCGGCATTACGATGCAGATGAACAGCGATGCCGTGGCGCTTTGCTCGGCGGTGAAGGATGCAAAGAAGGCGAGCACGGGAAGATACCGCGCGCCGCGCTCCTCATCGGCGAGGCGTGAGTAAGCGAAGAAGAGCAGCAGAGTGAGCATTACCGGGAAGACATAATTCAGTGATCCCGTCGCCCAATACACGGCTTCGCGGAGTATCGGAAGTCCGATCAGCGAGAATGCGGTGCACGACATGATAAGCGACGAGGGAAAACGCGCCCGGTCGTTTCCGGAGGCGATCTCGGCGACGAGAAGAACCGTCAGCGCAATGACGAAGAACTCGAACACCTTCCACGCCGCAAGCGGCAGATAAAGAAGCACTTCATCTAAAAGATGTACGAAGAATCTTCCGTTTGTCTGCGTATAATGGACTGCGGTCTCCGAAAGAAAATATGATATTCCGCGGCGGAAAAACATGCTGTAATAGTAGTCGTCTCCGTAGCGTATCACGGGGATCAAGTTGAAAGCGTGTATTGCGAGAAATATCCCGTATACGATATAATGAAGTCGTTCTTTAAGCGCTTTTGCGATATTTTTCATTTTTCCTCCGAATCATTTCATAGGGATCAAAGTGTGTCGGCGTCGGCTTACGGAGAATAAAACGTCGATTTTTATAGGGTGCGGTCTGCTCAGGCAAGAAAGGTGAGAAACGATACCAGTCCGTATGATGCAAGCGACATTATCAGACCGGCGATAAGTACTCCGCAGAATATTGACGGGATCGCGTATTTCATCCGCATATCGAGCATGGCGGCGACAAGAGCGCCCGTCCACGCGCCGGTTCCCGGCAGGGGAAGCGCGACAAATATAAGAAGTCCGAGGGATGCGTATTTCTGTACCTTGGGGGTGTTCTTCTGAGCTTTGTTTTCTACCCAGAGGGCTATTTTATCAAGACGGGGGATCTTTTTCATCCATTCGAGTACATGACGGACGAAGAGAAGTATGATCGGAACGGGGATCATATTTCCGATCACGCAGATGAGGTAGTTCGCTACCCATTCAAGCCCGAGCGTTGCGCCTATCGGGATGGCCGCACGAAGCTCAAGTACGGGGACCATTGAGAGGAAAAAGACCCAAAGGTAGTTTTTCAGTGAGAGCATATTACCGCCTTTATTATTATCAGATTAAAACTTTTAGAATATTCTATCATGTTTCCGAAAAAATGTCAATAGTGTCGAAGTAATAAATGATGCGGCGCATTTATTTTATCGGAAACGAAAAAAACGAGTTGCCAAACGGTTGAAGGTATGGTAAAATTACAATGACCGTTTCCGGGTCATCACGCCCGTCGGGGAAGTTTCGCAATACCGCGCGGCTCCGCAATGATCGGGCGCGAGGACTGCACCGTCGTGCTGCGCGCACTTTTGCCCGCTTTGCATTCGGACAGAAAACGTGCAGGAGACGTACTCCACAGCTTATCCGGATATGCGGTCCGTAAAAATGATATCCGCAAAGGAGAATCCATGTCGATAAAATTTGAAAAGAACGGGATGCGCTTCCGTCTGAGGACAAAAAATACGGAATACGATCTCATGATCCTTCACGGAAAGTATCCCGTACATCTTTACTACGGAAAAAAGGTTCGCGGGCTTGATCCGCAGTATTTCCACCGCCTGCATTCGTTTTCGCCTTACAAGCGCGAGGAGGATGAGGAGCTTTCGCTCGACGAGGCGTTTCTTGAATGCCCGTTCTTCGGTTCGGGAGATTTCCGCTCCACCGCTCTCAAAATAAAGAACGCGGACGGCAATTCCGTAACGCTCTTTACATATAAGAAGCACCGCATTTTCAGCGGACGCCGCGAGATCTCCGGTCTTCCGTTTGCGCGCGCGGACGAGGACGCAAAGACTCTCGAGATCACGATGACCGACGATGAGGTTACGGGATGCACGCTGAAGCTTTACTACACCGTTTTCGAGGACTGCGATGTCATAAGCCGCTATTCGGTGCTTGAAAACCACGGCAAGGCTCCCGTAGATATCGAGAAGATGATGAGCCTCACCTGCGATATTCCCGGACGCGAGTGGGATATGATAAGCCTGCACGGCGCGCACTGCTGGGAGAGAAACGTCTGCCGCCTTCCCGTCAGAATGGGATCGCAGAGCGTGTTCAGCCGCCGCGGCGCGTCGAGCCACCAATTCAACCCGTTTATTGCAATAGCGGAGCGTAAGGCGACCGAGGAGCGCGGAAGCGTCTACGGCTTCAACTTCGTCTACAGCGGAAACTTCCTCAGCGAGGTCGAGCAGGGGCAGGAGGAGTACACCCGCGTTCAGGTCGGGATCGGAAGCGAGAATTTCGGATGGAGGCTTGAGCCGGGCGAGGTATTCGAGGCACCGGAAGCCGTCATGACGTATTCGGCATCGGGCATCGGACAGATGAGCCGCAATTTCCACAAGTTCACCCGTGCGCACATACTTCCGCCCGACAAGACGGAGCACCGCCCCGTCGTCCTCAACTCGTGGGAGGCGGTGTTCTTCGACATAGACGAAAAGGTACTTATCGACTTCGCAAGGGAGAGCCGCAGATACGGAATCGATATGCTCGTCATGGACGACGGCTGGTTCGGCAAGAGAGTGAACGACCGCGCCGGGCTCGGCGATTGGTTCGAAAACCGCGAACGCTTCCCGGACGGATTAAAGGCGTTTGCCGAACGTGTGAAGGCGGAGGGCGTCGGCTTCGGAATCTGGATTGAGCCGGAGATGGTCAACCCCGACAGCGATCTCTACCGCGCGCATCCCGAATGGACGCTCCGCGTCCCCGGAAGAACGTCGTCGCTCTCGAGGCATCAGCTTGTCCTCGATATGTCGAACCGTGATGTCGTCGAGTATCTCAAGACATCGTTTGAAAAAACATTCGGCGGTGTGCCGATCGACTATATAAAGTGGGATATGAACCGCCACCTCTCGGAGGTGGGCAGCGACTTCCTCCCGCCCGAAAGGCAGAAGGAGGTTCCGCACCGTTATATGCTCGGCGTGTATGAGCTTCTCTCGTGGTTCCGCAGCCGATTCCCCGATATTATTATCGAGACGTGTTCCGGCGGCGGCGGACGTTACGACCTCGGAATGATGCGATACGGCGAGCAGATATGGACAAGCGATCTTACTCTGCCGGCGGCGCGCACGGTGATCCAATACGGCTCCACGCTTGCGTATCCGGCGGCGACGATGAGCTGCCATGTTTCGCATCCCGGCGACGATCCCGACGAGATCGACTACCGTTGGGCGGTCGCAATTCACGGAATGCTCGGATACGAGATGAACATACTTACGGTCGATGAGGCGGTCAAGGCGCGCATTCCTCACGAAATTGAGCAGTACCGCGAGTACGAGCACCTCATAAAGGACGGCGAGCTTTACCGTCTGAAGAATCCGCCGGAGAACGGATGCGCCGCATATTATTACACGAACGGCGACAGCTCGGAGATACTTCTGTCTTTTATCCAGACGGAGGACAGCGTGAAGAATGTCTCATACAGGCTGAAAATCAGCCGTGCCGAGCGCGGAGCGGTCTATATCGACCGACGCAGCGGCGAAAGATTCACCGGCGACGAGCTGCGCGCGGGAATCGTGTACGAAACCGCACCGAAGCATTTTGCATCCGTGCGCTATCTTGTAAAGGAATAAGCCGCCGAAACGCGGTTCAATAAACAAAAGGGGATTTTTATGGAAAACTACATTTACAAAGGGGATCGGTACAGCCTTGAAATAGGCACTTCGGCGATCCGCGTTTATCAGGACGGCGTGAGAGTCACCGACCTCATGCCCGCCACATCCGTCGGAACCGTTACGGAGCTTGACGGAGAATTCACAGAGCATGAGGAGCACGGCGAGCACACTCCCGCCGCGATTGAGAAGATATCGGACGGCGAATTCTTGTGGAAGGGAACTTCCGATCTGTGGAACAAGGAATACCGTCTGTCCTGCGATAGGGAAGGCTTCACCTATTCCGTGACGGTGAAGGGCAAAGGACGTGTCGGCAAGGTCGATTACTTCAGCGCGCATCTTGAGGATACCGATTACACCTGCTCGGACTACAATTTCTGCGAATACTTCATTCCCTGCGGCGGAACCGATCCGGCATTCCGCAATATAATGCCCGCGGCGCTTCCGTACCGCTCCTTCTTTGAGCTCCTGATTCCGCCGCCGTACTGCTTCTCGTTCCGCACCGAGGGACTTGACGGACGCTTCGGTCTCGGAATGTGCGCGAAGGACGGAGAGTACAACTTCTTCCACTTCGATTACAATCTCGGATTTAATACGCGCCGCCGCGGCTTCTATCTCTCGACCGCGCTCGACGGACATACTGCCGTTGACGGTGAATTCACTCTTCCCGTTATCCGTGCGTTCTTCGGAGACGACGATCTTGATATCGTAAGAAAGTATTCCGCTTATCACTTTGATACGGGGCTTTGCCGCAAAAACGAGAGAAAGGACATCCCGCGCTGGTGGAGAGGTCCTATCGTCTGCGGATGGAACGAGCAGGAGATGCTCATCACCGACGGATGCTCTCAGGCGGGAATGGCAAGACAGGACGCATACATGAAGATCGCGGACATGATAAAGGATCACAACATACGTCCGACGATGCTCATAATCGACGACAAATGGCAGAAGACCTACGGCGACTGCCTGCCCGATCCCGAAAGATGGCCCGACATGCGTGCGTTTACCGATGAAATGCATTCGCGCGGAATACATACGATCCTGTGGTTCCGTCTGTGGGGCGGCGAGGGACTTCCCGAGGATGAGGTAATGACCGGAGAGGGAATCCCGTACAGAAGCTTCAGCCTGAACTATCCGCCTTATGCCGATCCCACGAACGAGAAGTACCGCGCGCATCTCAAGAAAATACTTCATTATCTCCTTTCGGACGAAGAGGGATGCATGAACTGCGACGGCTTCAAGCTTGACTATTCGCTCATCATGCCTTACGGCAAGAGCGCAAAGTCTGCCGGCGGCAAGTACGGCGCGCAGATGACGAAGGAGCTTTACAATCTGATCTACAGCACCGCAAAGGAGATCAAGCCGGATGCGCTTATCAACGCAAGTCCGTGCCATCCTTATTTTGACGAGGTTTGCGATCAGGCGCGTCTCCACGACTATTCGTGGGATCTGCGCAACGAAACGGAGACGATGGGTCTGAGAGCAAAGCTGTTCGAGGCTGCTATGCCGGGCGTGCTTATCGATACGGACTCCGTAAACTTTGCAAACCATGACGACGCTATGCGCTTCTACCGCAATATGCCGAAGATCGGTATTCCGGATATCTACCGTTTTTCCGACGATCCGGCGATCACCTTCACCGACGAGGACTGGGTGGAGATCGAGGCGATGATGAACGCATACTCCGACGAGATGGACGAAAAGTACGGAAAATAAATATAAGCCGCTGCCGCGAGAATCGGCGTGAATAATTGAAATACGGCTGCCGCAATTGAGGTTACTCAATTGCGGCAGCTTTTTGTGCCGTGGGAAATAAAGCGGGGGATGCAGGGCTTTTCCGGAGGTATTTTTCGCTTTGCCTGAAACGGCAACAGTTTGGAAGGCGTTTGGGGAGCGCAGACAACGGAGCATCAGCGATGACAACAGTTTTTGGGTGGGTACTCCGAGCGTGGGCAGACGTCACAGCTGCCGGGGAGGTACTCCGTTCGGCTTGCGTGAGCGGTAGGCAAAATAAAAATCCCGCAGATAATTCTGCGGGATTTTTGAAAGAATCAGATCAATTACTCTTTGATCTCGATAACGACGCCGGAACCAACGGTACGTCCACCCTCACGGATAGCGAAACGGAGTCCCTTCTCGATAGCGATAGGAGTAATAAGCTCAACGCTCATGTCAACGTTGTCGCCGGGGCGGCACATCTCAACATCATCGGGAAGAGTAATCGTGCCGGTAACGTCGGTAGTTCTGAAGTAGAACTGAGGACGGTAGCCGGAGAAGAACGGCTTCTGACGTCCGCCTTCTTTCTCGGTCAGAACGTAAACCTGTCCGACAAACTTGGTGTGCGGATGAATGGAACCGGGCTTGCAGAGAACCTGTCCGCGCTCGATCTCGTTCTTCGCGATACCGCGGAGAAGAAGACCTACGTTGTCTCCTGCTTCTGCCTGATCCATCTGCTTGTGGAACATCTCAACACCGGTGATAACGGTGGTCTTTCTCTCCTCGGTGAGACCGATGATCTCAACGGTGTCGGAAACCTTAACGGTACCGCGCTCAACACGTCCGGTAGCAACGGTTCCGCGTCCGGAGATGGAGAATACGTCCTCGACAGGGAGGAGGAAGGGCTCGTCAGTCTTACGAGCGGGAGTAGGAATATACTCGTCAACAGCCTTCATGAGCTCCTTGATGGAGTCGTATGCAGGATCGTTGATGTCGTTGGGAGCTTCGAGAGCAGCACGAGCGGAGCCGCGGATGATCGGAATATCGTCGCCCGGGAAGTCGTACTCGTTGAGAAGCTCACGAACTTCCATCTCTACAAGCTCGAGGAGCTCTTCGTCGTCAACGAGGTCGGTCTTGTTGAGGTAAACAACGATTGCAGGAACGCCAACCTGACGAGCGAGAAGGATGTGCTCACGGGTCTGCTGCATAGGACCGTCGGAAGCTGCAACAACGAGGATAGCGCCGTCCATCTGAGCAGCACCGGTGATCATGTTCTTAACGTAGTCGGCGTGGCCGGGGCAGTCAACGTGTGCATAGTGACGTGCTGCGGTCTCATACTCAACGTGACGGGTGTTGATTGTGATTCCGCGAGCTCTCTCTTCGGGAGCGTTATCGATCTGGTCATATGCCATGAATTCGATATTACCGTTTTCGAGAGAAAGAGTTTTGGTGATAGCCGCAGTCAGAGTGGTCTTACCGTGGTCAACGTGACCGATGGTACCGATATTAACGTGGGGCTTGGTTCTTTCAAAATGTGCCTTTGCCATTGGAAAATCCTCCTAAAAATAATTTTTGTTCGTTGAACCGGATTACTGACCGGTTTTCTGCTTGATGATCGCTTCCTGAATGCTCTTCGGAACCTCTGCAAAGTGGCTCGGCTCCATAGAATACTGACCGCGGCCCTGCGTTCTCGAACGCAGCTCGGTTGCATATCCGAACATTTCCGCAAGCGGAATCATCGCTGTGATCTGTGTCGCACCCGGGATGTTCTCCATCGTCTGGATCTGACCGCGGCGCGAGTTGACGTCACCGATAACATCTCCGAGGTATTCGTCGGGAGTGATGATGGTGACCTTCATGATAGGCTCGGTGAGCACGGGATCTGCCTTGCGCATAGCTTCCTTGAAAGCCATGGAGCCGGCGATCTTGAACGCCATTTCGGAAGAGTCGACCTCGTGGTACGAACCGTCGTAAAGAGTTACCTTTACGTCTACTACGTCGTAGCCTGCGAGGACACCGTTCTGCATAGCGCCCTGAATACCTGCATCAACGGCGGGAATGTATTCCTTCGGAATAGCACCGCCGACGATCTTGTTGATGAATTCGTAACCCTTACCGGGCTCGTTGGGCTCAATGATGATCTTACAGTGACCGTACTGACCCTTACCGCCGGACTGACGGGCATACTTGGTATCCTGATCGACGGTCTTGCGGATCGTCTCTTTGTAGGACACCTGAGGTCTGCCTACGTTTGCCTCAATCTTGAATTCGCGGAGAAGACGGTCAACAATGATCTCCAGGTGGAGTTCGCCCATTCCGGCGATAATCGTCTGTCCGGTCTCTTCATCGGTGTAGGTCTTGAAGGTCGGATCTTCTTCCGCAAGCTTTGCAAGGGCAAGACCCATTTTCTCCTGACCTGCCTTGGTCTTGGGCTCGATCGCAACACGGATAACCGGCTCCGGGAACTCCATGGACTCAAGGATAATGGGATGTGCTTCGTCACAGAGGGTATCACCGGTGGAGGTGTTCTTGAGACCTACCATTGCGGCGATATCACCGGAGTAGCACTTGTCGATGTCCTGACGCTCGTTTGCGTGCATCTGAAGTATACGTCCGCAGCGCTCCTTGGCATTCTTTACGGAGTTGTATACGTTGGAGCCCGCTTCGACCGTACCGGAATATACGCGGAAGAAGCAGAGCTTTCCGACGTACGGGTCGGTCATGATCTTGAATGCGAGAGCGGCGAAAGGCTCTTCGTCGCTTGAATGACGTACCTGCTCCTCACCGTCGGGAGTTACACCGGAGATCGGCGGAACGTCGAGCGGGGAAGGCATGTAGTCGATGATCGCGTCAAGAAGCTTCTGGACACCCTTGTTCTTGTAAGAGGTTCCGCATACGACGGGAACGATCGTGTTCGCAATGGTCTCCTTGCGGAGTGCGGACTTGATCTCCTCGACGGTAAGCTCCTCGCCCGCGCAGAACTTTTCGAAAAGCTCCTCGTCGGATTCGGCAACCGCCTCGATCATGGCATTCCTGTACTCCTCGGCCTTCTCGCGCATATCCTCCGGAATGGGCTCAACACGCATATCCTTGCCGAGATCGTCGTAGTAGATGTCTGCTTCCATATTGATGAGATCAATAATACCGCGGAACGAATCCTCGGCGCCGATCGGGAGCTGAATCGGCACGGCGTTAGCCTTGAGACGGTCCTTCATCATCTGGACGACGCGGTAGAAATCCGCGCCCATGATGTCCATCTTGTTGACGTATGCCATACGCGGAACATGGTACTTGTCCGCCTGGCGCCAAACCGTTTCGGACTGTGGCTCAACTCCGCCCTTAGCGCAAAGAACGGTGACGGAGCCGTCGAGAACACGGAGCGAACGCTCGACTTCTACGGTGAAGTCAACGTGACCGGGGGTGTCGATGATGTTGATACGGTGCTTGGGGTACTGGTTCTTCTCACCGCCCCAGAAGCAGGTCGTAGCAGCGGAGGTAATGGTTATACCGCGCTCCTGCTCCTGCTCCATCCAGTCCATCGTAGCGGCACCCTCGTGAACCTCACCGAGCTTGTGAGTACGTCCGGTGTAGAAAAGAATACGCTCGGTAGTGGTGGTTTTTCCGGCATCGATGTGAGCCATGATGCCGATATTTCTTGTGCGCTCAAGTGAATACTCTCTTGGCATTGATACAGTTTTTCTCCTTCTTCAACGCGCAGATCAATATCTGTAGTGAGCAAACGCCTTGTTCGCTTCTGCCATTCTGTGCGTTTCTTCTTTCTTTTTGAATGCTCCGCCTGCTCCGCCTTTTGCATCGATTATCTCGTTTGCAAGACGCTCCGCCATAGTCTTTTCGCTTCTCTGGCGGGAGTACTGAGTCATCCAACGCAGACCGAGGGTCTGGCGGCGCTCAGCGCGAACCTCCATAGGTACCTGATAGGTAGAGCCGCCGACACGGCGAGCCTTGACTTCAAGTACGGGCATGACGTTTTCAAGTGCTTCGGTGAAGGCTTCAAGAGGATTGAGACCCGTCTTTTCCTCGATGATCTTGAAAGAATCGTAAACGATCTTCTGGGCAACGCCCTTCTTGCCGTCGAGCATGATGTTGTTGATGAGCTTGGTTACAAGCTTCGAATTGTAAAGCGGATCCGGTAAAACGTCTCTCTTTGCAATCTGACCTCTTCTAGACACTGAAATTCCCTCCTTCATTAAAAAATATGAGATCATTGGTACTCGAAATAAAATTCCGTAAATGCCTATCGGTCAGCCGTATATAAACAAATCATATTACAGCGTCAGTGATAGGAAAAAGGATTCGAGCGGCGCTTATTTCTTTGCGCGCTTTGCTCCGTACTTGGAGCGGGACTGGTTGCGTCCGCTTACGCCCTGCGTATCGAGGGTGCCGCGGATGATGTGGTAACGCACACCGGGGAGATCGCGTACACGTCCGCCGCGGATGAGCACGACAGAGTGTTCCTGCAGGTTGTGTCCGATACCGGGAATGTAGGTCCATGCCTCCATACCGTTCGTCATACGAACACGGGCTACCTTACGGAGAGCGGAGTTCGGCTTCTTCGGCGTGGTGGTGGAAACCTTGGTGCAGACACCGCGCTTCTGAGGTGCGCTCAGAGCGATCGGCTTGTTCTTGATGGTGTTGAAGCCGGTCTGCATTGCGGGAGTCTTGGACTTGTAAGTCTTCTTCTGACGTCCCTGTTTCACAAGCTGGTTAAAGGTCGGCATTGTCTTCCTCCTTCTTGAAAGATTTGTTTATATACGACCGCGGACGAGAGATGCCCGCGAGAGGTATCATAAAAAGGATACGCAGGTATTTTTGCCGCGCGAAAGCGCAAAGATACAAATACCCTTATAAAAGCGTACATCACATTATAACACCGCCGTCTGCGCTTGTCAAGTTATTTTTCCGTTTTTTGCGAAATAGCCGGATTTGCGCACCGAAAGCGCCGAGGAGGGCTTTCTTCGGGCGGTGTGCGGCGACGGGGATTTTACATATTATATTTTTATATCCGGCGCGCGGAGCGCCGCCGCACATCGGAGCAAGGGCGCAGGAACTGGGACGAATAATCCGGCGTTTTGCCGCAGAAGGGAAATTACCCCTTGACACGGAGCGGGAGGTATGGTATACTTGATACGGTAAAAAATTCAGACTTGCTCGGATAGGAGGGGTTGACATGAAACGCATAATTTTGTCGGATGTCATACAGCTCTCCAGATCAGACGGTGTTCTGAGGTAAAGTTTAAAGAGCGTACACATCCGGAACCGGGTGTGTTTTTTATTTTAAACGGCGTCCCCGGCGGGGCGCCTTTTATTCTCCCGATATTATGCGGCAGAGCCGATGACATACCGAAAAAAACGGACTGTGCCGCAAAGCCGGAATTTCCGGCGTGCTGCCCGGTGAAAGCGGAGCGCGCGGCGATGCCCGGAAAACGAAAGGGGATTTTGTGTCTGCGCGCTTTGCCGCACGGGCAAAGCCGAACAAACGAAAAACTCGACTTAAAAAAGGGGGAATGCTTTTGAAGAGACTTGCATATTTTCTCAGAAACATGGATCAGGATACACATACATATCCGGAAATGTACGATGCCGAACTTTTTGTCGTTGATCCCGAACGGGCTGCGCCGGATAAATGCTTTGACCCGATATATTATAATGAAGATATCGGATTCAAAATCACGGGAACACACAAATTGGCGCAGGATAAGCCGACGGTTACGATCAATATCCCGATTGAAAAGCTGAGCATGGAAGAGGATACGCTGCAGTCGCATACTTCGGCTATAGCGGCAGCCGATCACTGCCTGCGTAAATTTGCTCCGTATATCGACGGGCTTAACGCCGAGCTTTATAACCGAAGCCGTCCCGACAGCGAAAACGGGAAATATTATCTTTACCGCCCGGGCGGCGAGGTACTTTACCGCAACACCGTATACTTTGCGCTGTGTCCGCAGCGGGACTATGACTATCTGAGCAAAAACAAGGTTATTCTTTTGGACGACGGGATAACGCGCCTTTCGAAAATGTGTCTGTGCATACGGATGCTGGTACAGCTCCCGAAACGCAAGATTCGCAGGACGCTTCGGATGCTTTGCCGCGATCTTCCGGATGCAGTAGACAGATTCATCACGGAGTTTGATCCGACGTCCTTTGAGGAAGCTCTGAAGCTCGCCGAAAAGCAGAATGCTGTCCGCAGCTGGCTGAAAAACAGCGATTACTGCGCGTTTATCGCCAACGGAAGTATTCTGCCGAGAGCGAAGGGGACCGATCTCCCGATGACAGACGCCATACCGTTCAGATCGACGCCGGACGACGAGATCGAGGTCTGCGGCGTGCGCGGAATGGGGATCAGAAAAGGCGTGACGGTCATTACCGGCGGCGGATATTCGGGCAAATCAACCGTGCTTGATGCGATCTCTGCCGGGATTTACGATCATGCCGTCGGAGACGGGCGCGAGCTCTGCATAGCCGACGGCAGCGCCGTTACCGTATCCGCCGAGGACGGAAGAAGCGTAAAGCACGTCAACATCGCTCCGTTTATAAAGTGGCTTCCCGGCGGAGATACGTCCGATTTCTCGACGGATCACGCCTCCGGCTCGACTTCACAGGCGGCGAACATTATGGAGGCGGTTGACTGCGGCGCGAAGCTTCTCCTGATCGACGAGGACAGAAGCGCAACGAACTTCATGATCCGCGACCGCATGATGAAGGAGCTTATAAAGAAGGAACCGATCACGCCGTTTACCGACCGTGCGGGCGAGCTTTACAAAACGCAGGGAGTATCGACGATCCTTGTTATCGGCGGAAGCGGAGAATATCTTTACGTTGCCGATAAAGTTTACATGATGGACGATTATCTGATACACGATGTGACGGAGGAATCAAAAAGAATCTGCCGCGATCACGGAATAACGCAGGATCAGCCTCCCGAAGTGGAATGGACTCAGCAGAGAAAACTTTATTCCGATCATTTTTCCTCTTATCCCGAGGGGAGCGGAAGCGAGAAGCTTGAAGTATCCGACATGGGTATTATCACGATCGGGGATGAGAAGATCGACGTTCGCGGACTGCACGACATCATAACGTCAGCGCAGCTTGATGCGCTCGGATTTATGCTGAGGTATCTGGAAATATCAAATAAAAATCACGAGGTCGATCTTCCCGGCGAGATCGATAAGCTGTATCGGAAGATCATGGATACGGGTATGGACAGCGAAGGGCTTGATACAGTTTGGTCGTCTTATTTCACGAACTGCGAACGCTTTCTCGATCTTCCGCGCAAGCAGGAGCTGTTTGCGGTGATAAACCGTATGCGAAAAGTCATGATCGTAAAATGTGTGCATAAAAATTCATGATTCATCCTGAATATTCATTTTGCCGAAACAGCGCCCGCCTTTGTCCGATGCGCGGTCGCCGCTTTGCTGCTTCGAAGGGCAAATATTGCCGAAAGTCACCTAAATATACAGGCTGCGTTAAAAAATTAGGCTTTTATTCGCAAAATTTCATGTAATATGACAACGGCGGAAACGAAAAAATCTGTTGACAATCCGTCTTTGAAAGTGTATTATTATTGTATCTTAATTCATGGAGGATGTAGATGATGAAGAAAATACTTTCACTTGCAACGGCGGCTCTGCTTCTTGCCGGATCCCTCATATCCTGCGGCGGCAAAACAGGCGGTTCTTCCGACACCATCAAGATCGGCGGAGTGGGTCCTACGACCGGCGGTGCTGCCTCCTACGGAACATCCGTAAAGAACGGCGCGTCTCTTGCGGTTAAGGAGATAAACGACGCCGGCGGCGTGAACGGACTGAAGCTTGAGCTTTCCTTCGAGGACGACGAAAACGATCCCGAGAAGGCTGTCAACGCGTACAATAAACTGAAGGACAGCGGAATGCAGATTCTCATGGGAACTGTTACCTCCACCCCCTGCAAGGCGGTCAAGGACAACGCTCATGACGACAACATGTTTCTGCTCACTCCTTCGGGTTCAGCCGTTGAGTGCACGAAATACGACAACGCATTCCGTATCTGCTTCAACGATCCCGATCAGGGAACCGCATCCGCACGTTATATAAAGGAAAATTCTCTTGCGACCAAGGTCGCTGCCGTTTACGACAGCTCCGACGTATACTCGAGCGGTATTTACGAGAAGTTTGCGGCAGAGTGCAAGGCTGAGGGCATCGAGGTTGTCGAGAGCCAGGCGTTCACTTCAGATAACAAGTCCGACTTCTCAGTTGCGCTTCAGAAGATAAAGGACAGCGGCGCCGAACTTGTATTCCTCCCTATTTACTATCAGGAGGCTGCGCTTATACTTAAGCAGGCGGATACCGCAGGTCTCGATGTCAAGTTCTTCGGCTGCGACGGACTCGACGGAGTTATCTCCCAGCTCAAGGATGACGCTGCCCTTGCAAACGGCGTAATGCTTCTTACTCCTTTCGCCGCAGACGCAAAGGATGACAAGACCGTTAAGTTCACTGCGGCATACAAGGCTGCTTACAACGACGAGACTCCCGATCAGTTTGCGGCTGACGGATACGACGCTGTATACACCATCAAGGCTGCGCTTGAAAAGGCAAATGTCACCGATGCGAATATCTCCGCATCCGACCTCTGCAACAAGCTCAAGGCTGTCATGACCGAAATCACCGTTGACGGTGTTACCGGAAGCATGACATGGAACGCAGAAGGCGAGCCCACCAAGGAGCCGAAGGCAATGTACATTCAGGACGGCGCCTACAAGGCGATGGACTGAGCCGACATAGCCGGACGTGATCTGAAATGAATAAATCCCCGGCATTTCCTTCGTAAATTGATATAATCCCCATAGAGTAGACACTTGAAAAAACAAAAAGTTTCAAGGCTACACTATGGGGATTATATCTATGCTTCGGGATTTTGAATATAACTTTATTCTCCGGCTTTTTCTTCAGCGTTTTCGAGCTGTGCGATCGCTTCCTCGAGAAGTCCCGCACGCTTGATCTTCTTTGAAGTGTTTTTCGGGAATTCTTCGCTGCGCACAAGGAATTTCTTGATCCGCTTGTACTGCTGAACCATGGAGTTTGCCTGCTTGACAGCTTCGGTAAGCTTTTCGCGGACAAGCTCTTCGGAATATCCGTCGGGATTTTCCTCGTCGAGTCTCTCCCTGTCGGGCAGGATCATCGCAACGATATCGTAATCGCGTCCGGTCTCGTCCGGCACTCCGACCACGACGCTCTCGAGCACATACGGATTGCGCGAAAGATATGTTTCAAGCTCCTCGGGGAAGATGTTCTTTCCGTTGGCGGTGACGATGACGTTCTTTCTGCGTCCCGTGATGTGGAGGAAGCCGTCCTTGTCGATGAATCCGAGATCTCCGGTGTAGAGCCATCCGTCTACGATGACCTCGGCGGTAAGCTCGGGCGCTTTGTAGTATCCGAGCATGATATTTTCACCCTTGAAGCGGATGTCCCCGGTGCCGTCCTCGGCGGCATCGACGATTTCAAGAGTTGCGTTCGGTGTGGCAAGTCCGGCGGAGCTGTCGCAGTAGAACTTGTCGCGGTTGACGGCTGCGAGCGGTGCGCACTCGGTAAGACCGTATCCCTGAACCGCAAGAATACCGAAATCGCGCAGTCCCTTCAGTATGTCGGGATCGACCGCGGCACCGCCGGCGATCATCATTCTGAGCTTGCCGCCGAAGGTCTCGTGAATCTCGGAGAAAAGCTTCTTTCTGAGGTCGATACCGATCTTGCGGGATGCATTGGAGGCAGCGAGAGCCTTCTTGACCATCTTTTCCATGCCGTTCTTGCGGATGTTTGCCCATATCTTGTGATACATGGTCTCAATGAGAAGCGGCACACAGAGGATCATTGTCGGGTGAACCTCTTTCATGTTCTTCATGATGTAGCGCAGTCCTTCGCAGTAAGCGATCGTCGAGCCGCGGTAGATCTGGCAGAGGAAGCCGCAGGTGCACTCATATGCGTGGTGGAGCGGAAGAACCGAAAGGAAGGTGTCTTCGGGTCCGATATAGATCATCTGGCACATTTCGGTGAGGTTGAAGGATATGTTGTGATGCGAGAGCATAACGCCCTTCGACACGCCCGTCGTACCCGATGTGAATATGAGCGATGCCATTTCGTTCTTGTCTATCTCAAGGTCGAGATATGTGCGGTCTCCCGCGTTTATCTTTTCACGTCCTGCGGCGCAAAGTCCGGAAAGCTCGTCAAAGCATATGAAATCGAGGGGCTTCTCGATCTTCTTTATCTTGTCCTCATATTTTGCGGAGTATATAACCGCATCCGCTTCGGAGATGTTCGCAATGTTTGCGATCTCCTCCGGCGGGATCTCCTTGTCTACCGGGATAACAACGCCGAGACCGCAGATAACGGTCATGTAGGCGAGCGCCCATGCGTAGCAGTTTTCACCCGTGACGATAACGCGCTTGCCGAGAAGTCCTCTCGCGCAAAGCTCGGTGCCGAGCCCTTCAACGTCGAGGAGATACTGATTGAAGGTGATCCCTTCGTAAACTCCGTCGCGCTTTTCGAGAAACGCGTTCTTCTCGGGCCACGTTGCGGCGCTTGTGTAGAGCATCTCCTTCAGATTCTCTATGGGGCGCACTTCGTAATTCTTATACTTTTTCATAACGAACAACCTTTCATGCAATATCCGTACCGCATTCCGGGATTTTGTCCGTTTCCGTCGTGCGGCAATGTTTATAAAATACAATCACGTTCACAGTTTAGCACAGTTTGCACAAAAATGCAATAACAAATAGAAAATCCGGGCGATTTTCTACATATAATATATTCGGCTAATATATTCGGCGCGCTTTATATATTTACCCGAATACGCGTAAAACAAGCACGAGCGCCGCATATTGCAGGATTATTATTGCCGGAATTCCGATCATGAATTTCGGTTTTTTCGTTTTGTGCCTGATAAGCAGCATCACGGCGAGCATTGCGGCGCTTCCGCCGAGCGCGGAAAGAATGAGGAGCGTCTTTTCGGGCACACGCCGCCGTCCCTTTATTTTGGAATTGTGCTTGTCGGCAATGCACACGACGGCGGATATAAGCGAGATCACCGCAATGTACGATATCAGAATGTAACGCAGAACTTCGTTCATGTCATTCGCCGTACTTTCCGGATTCGTTCTGCGCCATTGCGTCGCACCGCTCGTTGTACGGATGTCCGGCGTGCCCCTTCACCCACACGAACGTGACATCGTGAAGGGCGAGGAGGCTCATGAGCTTTTCCCAAAGATCGGGATTCAAAACGGCTTTGCCGTCCGATTTCTTCCACCCCTTCTTTTTCCACGAATAAACCCAGCCCTTCGTGATCGCATCGGTAAGGTATTTCGAATCCGATGTCAGCGTCACGCGGCACGGCTCCTTAAGCGCGGAAAGCGCCTCTATCGCTGCGGTCAGCTCCATTCTGTTGTTTGTAGTCGCGGCTTCACCGCCGCATATCTCCATCTCGCGCCCGCCGTAGACGAGTACCGCACCCCATCCGCCGGGTCCGGGATTCCGTCGGCATGAGCCGTCAGTATATATTTCAACCTGTTTCATAAAGTTCTCCGTTCCGCCGCACGTCAGGCGGCAGCATCTCCGATTTTCCGGCGATTCCGAGCGTAAAGCAGCGTTTTTTGCCACTCGTCGGCACGAAAAGTTATATTTTACAAACGCCGAATATCCAAAGCCATATGACTGAAATGACAAAAAACGTACTTCCCGAACCGCCGTTTTATTTTATCACATTGTCTGATCGTTTTCAATAGCTCACGTCATTTTGATTTGCGGCATATACTTTATTGAAGCCGACGGGCTTTGAAAAGAAAATCCGGAACGCGCTCGGGCGTTTCGGACGCGGTTCGGCGAGGCGGCGCGAAAGACTGCGCAAGCCTTTGAGAGCCGCCGGAAAGATAAAGAAAGGTTTGATCTTAAATGGATTACAGAAACGATTGCAGAACTCCGCGCGACCGGATAGACGGCGATATGCGCCGCCGCATGACGTGCGGGTGCACGGCAGGCGGACGTTCGGACATCATGTCGGGAAATACGGTAAGGCGTACACAGAACGCAAGGGATAACGGAGGGTGCAATATGCCGTCGCTGGCGATGGTATATTCGCCCTATCAGGAATTTACCGACCTCTACGAGGTTTCGGAGGCACTTGACGCGGGAACGATATTCCGTCAGCTCGATCTGCGCTTCTACGGAGAAAAATGCTGCAGGGGAGGCGGAAACAGATGAGAGGAAGAAAAAATGACGCTCTTCGCACGGTGTCGATGTATGGGCTCGCAATGTACGATGCGCTCCTGTATCTCGACGCTTACCCGTATAACGAGGAGGCGAAGAAATATTTCGCGGAGATGACGGAGAACGAAAGATGCGCCGTCGCTGAATACGAGAAAAACTACGGTCCGATCACTGCTTCGGCAAGTGTGGAAAATAAAGGATGGCAGTGGTCGGAGGGATCGTGGCCGTGGCAGAACTGTGAAGGAGGGATGTAATTATGTGGTCGTATGTAAAAAGGCTTGAATACCCCGTAAATATAAAAAATCCGAATCCTGCGGCGGCAAAAGTGATTCTCGATGCCCTCGGCGGTCCCGACGGTGAGCTCGGTGCGGCAAACCGCTACCTGAGCCAGCGCTTTACGATGCCGTACAATGAGGTCGTCGGAATTTTGACCGACATCGGTAGAGAAGCCTCTGAAATGTTCCATTCAGAGGCTACGGCTTTTTTTGATGCTTTTGCAACCGTGTAGCTCCACTTCATAGGAAGTAAATTCAGATATACATCTATGTTGTCCTTATCTTGAACTACCATCTTGTCTAAAATGTGCTTATAGAACTCATCTTCGTACTCCACGCCGCTGACAATCTCTTTGATTGCGTCCTCAATCTCCTTTAGAAGCTGCTGTTGCTGCTCTATCATTTCCCGCTGCTTATCCACGCTTTCGATGATAGATTGAAGCTCCTCGATTTCCGCATCGCAGCTTGCACGGGTGGCGGTAAATTCGTCCTTGTTGATTAGATTGGACATATACAGGTCAATCAGATTAGCCCGCTTGCCCTCGACCTTTTTAATCTGCTCTTGCAGCTTTAGGACATCCGTACCCGTCGTATCCATAGCAATGATGGACTGAATAACGGCGGTTAGGTTGTTTATGATTTTATCCCTGTTGTATTTAAGGCTCTTGGTTACGAGATACATAATGTGGGTCGCATCCTCATTGCGGATAGACAAGCCCGTACAGCCGACTTGATTTCCTGCCTTGTCGATATGGGGGCTTCCGTGCTTTGCGGCTTCGTTGCAGCGCCACGCCTTATATCGGCTGCCGTCTTTTCTGGTTTTATACCTTGCCACATAGCTTGAGCCGCAGCAGCCGCATTTGATTTTGCCAGAGAACGGATAGCGGTTAGAGTGCTTCGCCTTGCCCTCCTGCGAAAGCGACTTTGCATCTAAAATTCGGTTTGCTTCATCGAACAGTTCACGGGAGATAATCGGCTCGTGATGGTCTTTAATGATAACAAATTCCTCTTGCCCACGGTTGTATTTCTTTTCGTGAGATAGGAAGTCTGGCGTATAGGTCTTTTTCTGCACCAAGTCGCCGCAGTATTTCTCGTTGCGTATCACTCGCAGAATGACCGTGTTGCTCCATTCCTTGACCCGCATAGGACTGATACCTTCCTCACGAAGCTCACGGGCGATGACATGCGTTCCCTTGCCCTCATTGACGAACTTATGGAAGATAAGGCGTACAACCTTTGCGCCTTCCTCGTTGATGGTCATTTTGCCGCCCTCGACATCGTAGCCCAACATACTTCTACCGAACACAACGCCCTGTTCCATCTGGCGTTTTTGTCCCCACTTTACACGCTCAGAAGTCTTGCGGCTTTCTTCCTGTGCAATAGAGGACATAATCGCCAGACGAAGCTCTGCATCGCCGTCTAAGGTGTTGATATTGTCATTCATAAATATAACACCGACGCCGTGCTTTTTCAATTCACGGGTGTAATATATACTATCAAGGGTGTTTCTCGCAAAACGGGAAATCTCCTTGGTGATAATCAAATCAAAGTCGCCGTTCTTTGCGCACGCTATCATACGGTTAAACTCTTTACGCTTCTTTGTATTCGTGCCAGAAATGCCCTCATCGGCAAAAATCTCATAAAGCTCCCAATCGGGATTGCGCTCAATATACTGTCTGAAATACCGCTGCTGGCTTTCAAACGAATTGGCTTGGTCTTCATTGTCCGTTGAAACACGGCAGTAGGCAGCTACCTTTCTTTTCGTTTCAACCATCTTCAGCTCTTGGTTTAGGCGTTCATATCTATTTATCATAGCGAAGCTCCTTTCTCAGTAAACTTTGTTACTGTATTTAATTATAGAAAAAAGAGAGTGCGGTGTCGAATGTGCAAATTTGTTTTTTCACTCGGCTATGTAAAAACGCCAAGCGTTATGCTCGGCGTCTGCTTTTTGGCTCCCTGCTATATTGCTTTTCAAGCTCGACCAAACAGCGTTCCCGCTGAGAATGTGTCAGCAGCTTTCTTTTCTCCAAAGAAAGGAGTATCGACTTTTGGATATTCATAAGGAACGCAGCGTGTTCCTGCTCGTTTAATTCTGGAACAGGGTCGCCAACATAAACAAATTCTCTATGCAACAGCCGCAACACCTCCCTCGTTTCTAAAATATATGAGCTACCGCTTGTACCGTATAACGAGAGAGCTAATCCTTTTTTGCAAGCCCGATGCTGATAGCGAGAGCTTTGTCTGCGCAATGAATAAAACGCCTGTCAAGAGTTCCTAAGTACTCTCGCAGGCGTTGCTTGTCTATGGTGCGGATTTGTTCAAACAATATAATTGAGTTCTTATCCAGACCGTCGAAGTCTTTAATTAAGGTGTGCGTAGGTAATTTTGCTTTTGTGTGTACCCGACTTGTGATAGGGGCGATAATGACCGTAGGGCTATGCTTGTTGCCTATATCGTTGGAAATGATAAGTACAGGTCTTGTGCCGCCCTGTTCAGAGCCGATAACGGGATTTAGCTCCGCATAATAAATGTCGCCACGCTTGATAGTCAATTCCATTGTGTTTGACCTCCCAATATGATTTAGACAGAGGTTTTCTGCCTATGTAGGCAGCCAAACACAAGGAAGTATTTAAGGTCGGGAGAGCATAAACAATATCTCTGTTCTTTTGACCGCCTTGCGTCTGGCTGCTATGAGAAAGCATTTCAATTTGTCCTCGACACCCCGAAATGCTATTGGGAAGTCGCCAAACGGTCAGCAGCGAACTGACGCCACGGGAGTTTCACCCCAACTGTCGTTCTGACAGAGCCGCCCTCATTGCCTGCGACGGTTTTATCACGCTCGGACTGTGACTGGACGGGAGTATCATTGTCCTCTTTGTGGGTTATGGCGAAATCGGGAGCTGCCCGATATTTTGAGTAGGTAGTTGTCGCTCTCTGCTTTACGGCAGGTTATGGCGTACCTCTCGACACGCTTATGCTTATCACAATCACAAAGAGAAGGTATTTGGCGAATGGGTATTCGGTTTTCAAAGAGCAATCCCGTTTTCGCCACACAAAGGAAAACAGGGCGAGAGGTTTTGTCCTCTCACCCTGTAGCCCGTGGGAACGCTCAATTTTCCCCTCTACTCAAAAATTTTTTGGATTTTTTCTTTGAGCCTGTCCAATCGCCTGTAAACGGCTTTCTCCGTGATACGCAGATACGATGCAATTTCACGGGTAGAATATCCCTGTACTTTCATAAAAGCGATATGCAGAGTAAGCCTATCCACCTTAATCAGCACTTGATAGAGCTGCTGATTTTCGATGTTATCCAGAAAGTCCTCAACCGTGTTTATTTCGGGCTGTGTCATATCCGCTGCGACTTCTTCAAGGTATGTACCTGTTTCTTGCATACGCTGATAGTAACGCCTGTCGGAATTGAAAATCGCCCAATCGTGAACACGGAGCTTTTCTATGTCTTTCTCGCTGACACCCAAACTCCGCAACTGTTTTTCTTCGGCTTCTTTCCATAGCCGCCATTTCTTTTCTTCTCTGGCTTTGTTGTACGCCATACTGTTTCCTCCAATCTGAATTTTTTGAAAACTCAGACTGGCGGGCGGACTGCGACAACCAACGCCAGATGCGGGCTTGTCCTGTATCAAAGAGAAGCAGGACAAGCAAAAAGCCGCAAAGGTACAAAGACCTCTGCGGCAATAAGCATAACTATACCTACGGCATAGAAATGAAATCTCTATTTGAAAACCATAAAAGTGCCACGAACAGGCGAGGATTTTTTTAACAGCTTATCCTCGTTCATGCGTGACACTCTATATGTATCCGCTGCTTCTGATGAGCAGCGTTGCGGTCATATTAGACCAACACATAAAAAATCCCTCCAAACCTTAAACGGGCTTAGAGGGCTGAGCTATTTTTGTTTGGGCGTGACAGAGCAGCCCACCAAAGCACCGTTTTTTTTATTTGGTGGGCTGTGCTGCCAAATTTATTGATGAAAAAAGAGCCGACGAGCTGTGAGATATCTCACAGGTTCATCGGCTCTGCGTCTTAGCGTCTGGCACTTCTGCTGTTGTGATATTCAGTTGCTTTGCATTTATCAAGGTCTGCTTATGGCACTTGGGACAGAACAGGGGAAAATTCTTTAGCTCTGTATCCTCCCGTATCTGTACTCTTGTTTTGTTGCCGCAGACGGGGCATAGTATAAATTTTTCTTTTTGCATTAGGCATATTTCCTCCGAGTCACAAACGCAAGATTGCCTTAGCTATTGTTGCCAAGGAAAGCTGCAAGTCCCTTTTGCACTTCTGCTGGGTCTTTGACACTATATGTGAAAGAAATCGTTGCGCTTGTTTCAATCCAAATCTTAGAATAATCGGAAGTGAAACTGATTATGGAGTCCATAGAATTGTCTGCTCGGTAAAATGTAATCTTGTTATTTTCCTCGCTGTCAATCCAAGAGCCTCTCTTAACTTCTTTCGTGTTGATCTCAATACCTTCAACAAAGGTCAACAGTTCATTGAAATATGCGCTGTCTGTAATGGTTTTGTTCCCGTCGGCAGTTTTAATTTCGGCGTGCGTTGCAGACGGAGTTGCAATTGCGTTGATTTCAGTAATAGTTTGCTTTGCCGTCGCATACTGCGGACGGTTAGGAATAAGGCATATTGCAATGACCACAATCAAAATTACCG
>OKSB01000142.1_pt1 | contig 74092 bp, 117 predicted proteins | sample 1601171 | NCBI WGS metagenome assembly OKSB01 (sample SAMEA3541496, study PRJEB24748) | human gut metagenome | biome: human gut; feature: human-associated habitat; material: faeces | place: China | collected 2012 | reverse complement strand
AGATGCTGGACTTTCGGCTATTAATATTGCATATCCGATTGAGGCTTTGATTCAGGCTCTTGGAACAGGAATTGGTATGGGAGGAGCTGTTTATTACTCAATTAATGCAGCAGAAAAGAAAGGAAAACGGGCAGAAGAATTTATTGCTACAAGCTGGTGGCTTCTTGTAATAGTAAGTGTTATCAGTACCATAATTATTTACTCCTTTTCGTCTAAAATTTTAGGATTGCTTGGAGCAGATGGAATTATATTAACAAATGCGACAGATTATATCAAAATTATAGCACTTGGAGCAATATTGCAGATTCTTGGAACTGGAATGATGCCATTCATTAGAAATTATGGAAACTCTTTCTGGTCAATGTTTGCGATGGTTGGTGGATTCATAACCAATATTGTTCTGGATTTTATCTTTGTATGGATATATGAAATGGGCATGAAAGGTGCAGCCACAGCTACAATAGCCGGACAGGGTGTGACTGCAGCAATTGCAATCATATACGCATTATATAATAAAAAGTTTTATGTGTATGTATCCTTAAAAAATGTAAAAGAAATGTGTGGCGCTATATTCAGAGTAGGTCTTGCACCATTTGGGCTAGCATTGACTCCTAATATTTCATTGGTGTTTATAAACCGATTCTCCGCTTCTTATGGGGGAGAAAAAGCTATTGCAACTTATGCATGTGTATCCTATATTATCTGTATCATATATCTCATATTGCAGGGCGTAGGTGATGGAAGTCAACCTTTAATGAGCCGTTTTTATGGTGAGAAGGATCAAGAAAGCCTGAGAGGAGTTCAGAGAATGGCATACATTTTTGCAATAATTCTTGCTGTTTGTGGTGGAATTATCATGTATGTAAACAGAGCAAATATTGGAGGGGTTTTCGGAGCTTCTTATGAAGTAAGTATTGAGATTTCTAAAATTGTACCTATATTTTTAGTGTCATTACCATTTGTTGCGATTACCAGAATAGCGACAGCTGGATTTTATGCTACTGAAAAAAGTGGATTGTCATACATTCTTACATTCATTGAACCAGTATTGATGCTGATATTTATGCTTGTTTTACCACCTTTATTTGGTGGACAGATTATGATATGGTGGAGTACGGTATTGGCACGTGTTTTTTCAGCGATTCTGGCATTCATACTAATAAAATATTGCGAAAAGGGAGATTTGCAATATGGAATACAGAAAATTTAACAATCAGATAGTAGCAAGAATAATCTAGGTTTATCTATTGTATTTTTAAGGACAGCCTCATAGCAATAGGGCTGTCCTTTTAAAATTATGAAGCTAATTTTTAATAAATTCTAGTAGATTTTGATTGGAATAATCATAACTCTAATGAATCTTCAGCATCTACCCACATCTGTAAATTCCCATCAAGATATAACCTTGCATATTCTAATGGCTCATCGATTGCAAGCGATGTCAAAGCACAATCAGATCCAGGTGTGGTTCTTAAATTTTTTTCTGCTTCCCAACAATCAATACGGAGTATATAGCCCGTATTAGTATATACATCAATGCTGTTGCACTGTGGATTGTATTCTGCAAATATTGTTCTCATCGTATCCCATCTCCTTATCATTTAATCAATCAGTAGTAGCAAAAATTAAGAAGCATTTCAATCAGTTCACCATGTCACTTTTATTTTGTGTTATACTGTCTTATAGATTTTTCTTGCCCTTGTATTTGCCCTTATCAGAGTGCATAAACACTGATGGGACGATATAACACAAGGGAAATAATAAGGGAAAGCTCACCTGCGACAAATCCAGTGTTTTCAAGGGGTTGCGAAGAATTTAATAATAAAATATAACAGTTATTAAATTTCTTAAAACAGGTGAAATCTCAATCAGAATTTGTTGGTGGAGCATGGGCAAATTCCAGACCAAGAATTTATTGCAATATAGCAGATGTTACATCAATTGTACAGGCTTATGGCTATGGCGATTATTATGTCGCAAATATTCCGATCTGCCGGTCAGGCGATTTATATGGATCAACTTCTGATGCCGTATCGGATACCGGCGGTGGCGGCACTCCGGGGGGATGGCAGCTAATTGTTGTCGAAGAGAGGGATGATCTCCCTGTAAGAGCCATTGCTCTGTCTGCCGGATCAAAATTCCGTTTTGGAGATTATGACTGGGAAGGAAACCGATATGGATATAATGATACAGATAGAGCAATGGTAAATATGGAAGTTGGTCTTGGAGCTTTGAAATCTAAAAGAGAATCTCCAACAGGACAGGTATTATTCGGAGGCATTGATTCTGCTCATGGAGAAAATACTAAAACAATTTTTGCATATTCAAGAAATTCTTCAGGAACAGAGATTTCTTCTTATGGAGGTACAATTTTAGACGGGCTATATAGACCAGGACAATTATTTTGTCCAGAACGCGATATGGGATCAGCGCTTTATGATATAAATAGCGGACTCGGATGTGGAGATTCTGTTTTTGGAACAAAGATTTATGACGTTAGGTGGAATACACAGCTATATATCGGTGCTGCGATTGATATTGCTTTCCCTGATTTTACATCTACTCAGACGACTACGCTATCCGATGGTAAAGCGATTATAAACGGAACAATTAAAAATGCATCTCCGGAGGATAATACCGGAATTTATAATGGCGAATTAACGGTAGTTCTGGATCAGAACCTGTCGGCAGAGAATTATAGCATTGTAGTAAATGGCAATTCCGCAGCTGGCGTTGCTGTGCGCCAGGGAACGATAACGGACGCAGACGGAACGCAACATAATACGATCACTTTTTATGGTGGTGGCGTGGCAAACTTTTTCAGGGATGACGTAATTGAGTATACGATTATTTGCCAGATCAGTGGATACGCAGATGCATTTTACAACAGAGACCAATTCAATGGTTATTTACGTTCCGCAGGAACAAATACCGGATACTGGATAAATAAAGCATGGACATCATCTTCTCATGTTGATTGTAAATATAATGTAACTGCAAATGCAAATGGCGGTACATTATATGATTATCCGGGAACGAATGTATGGACAGTAACATCTACTTTCCCGGTTAAATACGGAACGAACCTGTATGATAATATTGGAGGGTTGTCGCCGAAGCGTGATGGATACCAATTTAACGGATGGTATACGAATCCTACTGGCGGAGTACAGGTGTATGATGCAAACGGGTATCGTGTTAATAATACAGGCTACTGGAAAAATGGCAAGTGGGTCCGCACAGGAGGAGTAACCGTTTATGCACATTGGACTGCTTTAAAATCAAATTTAAAGATCAATCCAAATGGCGGAAAATGGAATGGAAGCACAGCCTCGCAGACTTTTAATCAGCAGTATCTTACCACGAAAGCTGTTCCTGATCCGACACGGACAGGCTATAATTTTAAGAACTGGACGAAATCAAATCCTTTTTACGGAAGCTTTGTAAATAAGGTATACACTTATGGGGCAACGCCTTCCATTACCGATACTTTAACAGCATCATGGCAAGCGCAAAGTTATACACTTTCTTTTGATGCAAATGGTGGTGCAGTTGGCACAAAACAGGCAACAATTACATATGATTCTGCAGACAATCATGATGTGTCTTGGAACATGCCGTATCTTAAAGGACACACTTTCCTTGGATGGTATTCTGATCCTACTGGTGGAGTACAGATTTTCAATGAAAATGGACTGTGTACGAATGAAGGAACGTACTGGAAGAATAACAAATGCTGTCATGTAGGCAGTTATACGGTATATGCTCATTGGAAAGACAATGAATATACGATTCAGTTTGACCCGAATGGCGGTGGCGGAATAGACATCCCGGCAGTAACAGTTCATTACGGAGAGACATTTTCTTTCCCGAATGGAAATGACTATTACAAAAAGTACACGCTTGACGGAGTAAATGTAACACAGAGTGTTCTTGATGGAACGATTGACATTGATGGAGAGGTAATTGACAGCCCGGACAGTGAGCCGCATGCAGACAGAAATGCTTATGCATCCACTTACAGGGGATGGGGATTAGAAACAGCAAAGGACGGATATACTCCGCAGTGGCAGGCTTATGAAACAATCAGCGTGGCATCACTTGTAGAAGCTGCCGGAGTAACAGATGTAAACGGAGGGAGCGTAACGCTTTATGCAATCTGGGATGATTGCCCATGGATTTTAGCTTCTGACAGATATTTTACTTTGAATGAAGCTCACGATGGCGTCATTACAGAAGAAGAAATGTTTAGAACTGCGAAAGCAACAGATACGGAAGATGGAGAAATTCCTCCGGGAGAGAATTTTATTTTAATCGATTTCGATGAAAATGAGCTTTTAGAACTCCCATGTGAAGCAACTTTAAGGGTTATTTATCAGTCTACAGACAGTCAGGGATCTATATACAAGAAGAGTGTTTATATCCATGTCGTCGATGATCTGGTAAATCCAGATGATCCGGATGATCCGGCGACCAGCGCAAAATACCAGTCATGGGTATACCCAAGATTTATCAACTCTCAATTCTTCCAGAATGCTGACGGATCGTTAGTACCTGAAGAAAAAGGCGGAGTTGCTGAAAATTCCGTTTGGAGAACTGACTCTGCAAAAACCGCATTATTAAGCGAAACCTTGAAAGCAGAAAGAACAGAACAGGAAGTAAGGACTATACAGATCGGAACAGGATCATTTGATGTGACGGTAGCTGGCAGTGGTTCATGGACTTCCGTTCAGAACATCTGGGAATTCACTCCAGAGGATGTGGAGAGATCCAAGGAGTTCGTTAAGAACCATGGGTGGGCGAATTATGTAGAAGCGGATGGCTTAGCCAAATGGCTTCAGGAATTTGATGACTGTAAGAAGAAATAAATTAAACGGGAAATGAAAGAAAACAAAAAGAAGAGGAAAATATAATAAAGAGGAAATGCAAAAATAGCTTTAGGCAGAAAAGCCTGAAGCTATTTTTGCATTATCCAATATAGTATTGTTTCTTTTACATTTTTTTTAATTGATCTGACATATTATATGAGATGATATAATATGGCAATAATTGTAGTGATTGATTTTTTATAGGTAGAGGTGTTATATTATAATTATAATGTTTATAATGCTCTAGTTATTCCTATAAAGAATTAAACGGAGGAGCAAAATGGACGCTAATAAAATTTACGAAAGCAGAAGTCTAGAAGGATCAATTGAAATGAGTGGTAAAAGGGGTAAGAATAAAAATAAGGATAATTGTAAAACTGACAAAATTGAAGATAAAGATAAAAAATATTTATCAGAAACAGAACTTGAGCAAATATTAAAAGCAATTGATAATAGAACCAAAAAAATAGATATTAAAAGCATGTTAGCTATATGCGTTAGTGCGCTCTCAATTGTTGCCGCTATTGCGGGAGCAGTAACAAGTTATGTGCGACTTGAAAATAAGGTAGACAATTTATGTGAAAGAATGGACCGGTTAGAAACAAGAATAGGCACACTTGAAACTGATGTGGACGATATTAAAAAATATTTGTATGAAGATGGAGGGGTACAGGATCAATTAGGAACAATAAATAGCGCATTAAATATTAAGGTAATCGCAGTAGCAAATGAAGAAACGATTGATATTGTGGATGGAGCGAGCATAGAAAAGAAAGATGTAAATTATGTTACATCTTCATTTACAGACGATACATGCATTGGTGTCGATACAAAAGGAAATGTGTATCTTGCTGAAGACTTAATTGATGAAACAGTTTTGCTAACATATAATGAAGATGATAAAGAAATTTTCTTTTTGGGACAATATAATAAAGAATATCATTGGAATGGCTACTGTGTAACAAATGCTTATAATTCTGATGGATCTCTTTATGGAATTTGTGAGTCGAATTTTGATGATGGGAACCGATTAGACTACATATCTTTTTATAATTCTGGAAACAATGAATGGACTTATTCCAATCGAAAAATAATTGATAAACAGAACACCGGAGTAACAAAAATTTATTCTTATATTGATCAAAATGTAAAGGATTTTACAAGTAAAAATGTCAGAAGAACAGATGTTTTATATGCAGATAAGTATATAGAAAATATACAGCCTTTATTAATAAAATATTATAAAGGAAATACAGTTGATGGTTCTTTTGATGATTCAACAGGAAATGCTTATGAAGTAACGTATAATAATGATGGAACAGTTCGACTATTATATGTGGGTAATTTTTCACATGGATACTGCAATGACTCTACAGGAAAAGCGTTTTCTATAGCATATTCTGATGAATATGGAGCATATTTTTGCAATAAAGGAATATTTTCTCAGGGATACGCAAAGGAACATTCGGTTACATCAATATCAAAAGAAGAAATAAACGACTTATTAAAAAATTATAATTTTAAATGTGCGTTAAAGTGGAAATGAAAATATAAGTGTAGAAAACGAGAGGCGGAAACCTTTCGTTTTTTTATTTTAACATTTATTTGAAATTTTTCTGACATATTAAATATGAATTGAAGGCATTAAAATTAAAGAATATAGGAGGAAAATATGGAAAATACAAAAAAAGATTCAGAAAATATTTATAATCCGGAAGATATTGATATGCTAAGGTTATTTTATGAAACACTATTTAAGGCGACGAAGTATCATCCGCATCAAATGCTAAACCTTTTAGCTGATACGCCAGGCATTTCTAAACGAGATTTGGAAGATATATATACAGAGTTAGGAATTTCAACAGTCATTGTAGATAATTATTTTTGTTAAAAGTATCTAAGCCAGAAAAGGAAGCAAGATAGCTTCCTTTTTTGTTGTAAGCTCTATTTTTTTAATATCTGACATATTAGAAATAGAAATGAAAATAAGAAAAATGGAGAAAACTGTATGATAGAAACAAAAAGTAAATTTTTACCTGGATGGACATGGATTCATTTTGAAGATGGAAGCGGAAGTTTAAAGGACTCTAATGGAAAAGATTATTTAAGCTATGATCTTTGGACAAGAGAATATAAGATCCTCAATAATAAATGGAATTTTTTCCCAACTTATCCAGATCATATGAGCAGAGAAGATTTTATTACTTATATAGAAGGCAAAATTTTAGAAAACGAAAATTAGAAAGGAATAGAAAAATAGGAGGAAAATGATGATTGAATTAGTAGAACTGGTAAATGAGAAAAAGTTAACAGGTATGTCAGATATTGAAATTATTAAAAAGTTTTTTGTTTTAAATGATTTAGAGGAGGAGGCTATAGATCTAATTGGATATTTAGCAAAAATAAAGATAGAAAAAGAAAAACAAAAGTATGATTTGGCAAATACCTGGATCGGTTGCCTTCCATCAAAATACTTATATGCAAATTATGATTTGGATATTGCTGATCATCTTCATGGATTGGAATTAAATTATTTAATGAATGGAGGAACTTTGTCAATGAAAGAGTTGGAGTGGGCAAAAGAGAATGTTCCTAATATTATAAGACCAAAAGCCTATTTTAATCCATTAATTGAGTGGCTTGAAGAACGAGGAATTAGATTTTTGGAGGATTAAGAATGAAAAATATCAAAGCATTAAAAAAAGATCTTGAGATTGCATCAGAAAAAAAGGAAAAGGCACTCAACAATATTGCGGATTTGGGTCAGAAGCTTAATCCATTAAACACAGAAAGTAAGTATATTACTTGCCGGAAATGTGGAAGCCGTTTGAGTGTAGAATACATGAGAAAAAACACTCGTGCTTTTGTTATAAGCAGATTAAGATGCCCTATTTGTTATAGTGACACATCGTTGTATTGCGAGACATCAAATAAACGTTTAGAAGCTGCTCAACACAAATATATGAACGCAGAGAAACAAGAGCAAATTTGCAAAAATGCATTAGATTCGATGTTAGATTCGATGTTGAAGAACGCACCTGCCAAAAAGCAGGTATCTACAAATGATGTAATTGATAATGCAATCAAAGAAGTTGAGGAGCGATTGGAAATTATTTATAGTGAGCATAAAACACCGGATTATGTTGAAATTAAAGGGGAAGTCGGTGGAGATATGATTTGCTATCGTGTTTACAACGATGGGAGTATTTATGAAAAATAAAATTTCTAAAGAGAAGTAAGAAGATGAAACATAAAAAATGAAACGTTTGGTAACGGTAACAGAAATTTATGAGCATACATATTTGGTGGATGCAGAATCGGATGAAGAGGCAGAAAAACTTGTGGCGACCAAATCAAATGGATGTGATGTATTTGAGGATTATTGTGAAACCCAATATTCTGTAAGACCCCCAGAAGGGGAAGATTTGAGCTTGTATGATACGTGTGAATAGAAATGAAATAAAAGAAAAAAGGCAGCTGAGGAGCTGCCTTTTCTTGTGCCAAACAATATTATAAATTTTTAATAATGTTATCCCAATAAGCTAACTTTGCTCTGACAACATCTGGAGATGTAGTGCTGGATGTTGGAAACTGCTTATAATCTTCGTTAGTATTGTAATTCTGTACAGCTTCAATAAACTTCGAAAAAGATTTTTTGTTACGAAGAACTTTTCCTCCAGCATATATAATCACTGGTAATGATGTAGGAGGAATATTGATCTTTACGTCTTCCGGAAATGCCGGCAACAATTTATCCATTGCTTCTCTTAATGAATCAACTTTTGCTTGATCAATATGATTCTCATGTTGACCTTTTAAAACATAACCATCTTCATCTTTTTTCTCCGGACAAAATTCGCCGCCATACCAGAGAACAAAGAAATCAATAGATTTTTTGGAGAAGTTTGTGAAGTCCAGATCTTTTTCTTTACTCGTCTCTGTAAGCATAAGAGCTTCACGAACATAATCTCTTGCAACATCATTTTTTAATTTAGCAGGAGAGATGGTCCTTTTAAAGAAAGGATGTTCGGCTAAAGAGAATACGATTTCACTTACTTCATCACTTTCAATTGCTGTTCGTTTCTGAGTACCAGACATTGGCTTGCCATTATTTTGACGACGGTACATTTCACGAATATCTTTTTCTGTGCAATCTGTAAAAACATATAGCTGCACTTCATAATTAAGAATTGCCTGCTGAACCTCTTCATCTAATTTACTGAATTTTTTACCTGCGATATCATATGTTTGTTCACGAATCTTTACGGCAGCAAAATCTTTAGGAAGACGAAATCCGTCGGCAATAAATGAAACAAGGGTAGAACCTCGCTGTACACCATCGAATACATAAAACTTTCCGTCTTTTTTCTCTACTCGAATAGGATCGAGTGGAAGCGGCCACAAAACAGAATCGATAAGTTCTGCTTTAGCTCTTGTGTTCCAAAGGCCTTCCTGACGCTGCAATTTATGATGCATATTAATTGTGCCATTGTTTACATCCCTTACAAATGACTGTACCGTTTTAGTTTTTGGTGAAAATTCCATATAATGGTTCCTCCTTTATAAAATATAAAAATTTTTATTTTTTTCTAAACTCAACATATCACATATAAAAACAAAAGTAAATATATAAAAAACGCAAAAAAATGAAAATTTCGACAAAGAGGCGGCCCTGGGTTTTTGTTAACCTATGGGCTTTTTGCTATGCTTTCTGACATATTATAATTAAAAAATACAATTAAAAAGAGGTATGATTTATGGAAAATGCAAAAAAGAATCATGAGATCAATAATATTGCCAACACAACTGGACGAGCGACATACAAACAAACGCCTACAAAAGTTTGTCCTGATATGGAACAACTTTATTTTGAATTGGAAGATCGGGGACATGTTTTTCAAATAGGACTTAAAACATTGTTAGAATGCATTCTTTTTGGAGTAAAAGAAAAACAGTTGCCTAAATTACCGCTCACATGGTATAATGAAGTTTGTAGTATATACGATATACCTTTAAGCGAAATATGCAATATGAATGAAAACGATGAGGAGGACGAGGACAATTGAAAAGTTTTGTGTTATTTAGCTCACGAGAAGAGCCACATTCAATTACGGAAAAGGAATTTGAAAAATGGACAAAAGGAGAATTTCCTTTTGTCCAAAAAGACAGTGAAAAAACACGATATTATGCAACATGCCCAGAATGCGAAAATCCAATACAAATTAGAGGATTGTATGGTAATAGCAAGAAGTATGGAGCACACGCTGGAAAGGATATAGATGGGCTAAACCCTTTTAACTATGAGAATTATATCTATTGCCCTCGATCTATACAAGGACGGCGCATTCCAAAAGAAACAAGAAAAAAGATAACAAGCCCTAAAGATATAACAATTTATAATGTTATAAGAGATAATTTTGATCTTATAATAGAATTTGCAAAAAAACATTTGGGTTATTATATTTCAGATGATAGTGCGAAAGAATGCTTAAGATATTATTATGCTTTAGAAGGCTGGCTTTATCCTCACAGTACGGTAAACAACATTCCTTTTATACTTTTTTATATACAGTCCGGCTTCAATCCTTATGGTTTATGGATTAGAAAGGGAAGCTTGTTAGAAAAGGCAATCCTAAAATCGAAAGATTTGAAGTTAGAAATAGTAGATGGTAAAGCTGGAATATATTATAGCAAACTGTTGCCTAATAGCAAACAGTTCACGGCTCTCACTATGATGGTGTGGTCTCACGAATTCGCTGAAAATGAAAATGGAGAATTGCATGAATCTGTAAATTTAGAAATTTGCAAAAATATAAGTGATGATCCAGAAAGATATAAATGGGAAGAATTAGTGGAACAGAAGATAGAAATTCCAGAAGCAGAATTTGTTAAATTCATTAACTCTAGCCACAAGTATAGAAATGAAGAATTGGTGGGTTATGCTCGTCAGTTAATGCCACCATTAGAATTAGGTCAAAATAGACAAGGAGTTTAAAATGTTCTGTACCGAAAAAATATTTTTGAGATATCTGACATATTAAATATAAAAATAAAGAATAAATAAAATAAAAATGGAATAAAAAGCAGGAATAAGACAAAAAAGTTAAATAGACAGTAACAAAAAGGAGAGATAAAATATGTTCGGATTTAGAAAAAATAAAAATAAAAACAAAATAAATGGAATTGATTTAAATGATGTAATTGAATTACATAAAGTGCCGGAAGACTTTCATTCAAAGGGAGAAATTGGACAGTATGTTTTTATGAAAAAAGAAGATTACCAGAGAATCAAAGATTTAGGTTTAGATTTATTGGAGATGCGCGACGAATTATTCAAAGATGTCCCCAAAGTAGAAGATGATCCATTATATTCTATTTTTGATGTAGATGGCAAAGACCGAAGAATTATGACAGAGGGATATTATTTTAAGAATCTTCTGCCTATTATTAGAATTCTCTGTACTATGAAAAATTATGATAAGAATGGAAAATTCTTAGATGAAAAGACAAGAATAGGGATGGAAAGAGAATATCAGAATTTAATACATCACGAATATGCTACAGATTTTGCAAGATCTTATGATTGTGATCTTCACGGTCTTATTCTAGCAATGGCAATGTCTGGATTTGCAAGAGCAACAATGAAACCATTTTGTGATGAATTATCACAAAAATATCGTGTCTTAGTGCAGAAAAAAATGGATAATCCGAATATTGCTCATAATTACAAAGAACTGGAGAGGAAAACTAAAACCATGAACGCTTTAGATAGTGTTTTTGAATTTGGCGAAACGAGAACGCTCACCAGTGTTTGGGAAAGTTTTTGGGGCTATAAAGCCATTGGAGCATATTGCAATGATTTGGATAAATATATGAAATTCTTTTTTGATCTTCGGATGAAGTGGGGATTGCATGATGGAAAACCGGAGCATGATCCTATTATTGGAGAAATGAACAAGATCTTAAAAAATAAAATGACGCTGATGCAGGCTTCGGATGTATATGCCCAGATGCATTTTGGATGCAAAGATTTTTCTGAATTTTTTATGGCAGAAAAACCAGAGTTTTTAGATACTATGTATGTTCATCGTGAAGGTAAGGATGACAGACTCTATTTTCCGCAATTAGATCCTAACCCAGATACGCAGAAACGTTATGCTAAAATGATGGTTGATTACGTTTCTGGATTAAAAAAATATTATTTGTCTCATATGTATAATATTAAAGAAGATGTTTCCTATTCTGGAGATGTTGGCATCATTACTAACGATCTTAAAATGTGCTTAGAGGCGCATTTTGTAATAGCTTTTCATAAGGGCGCCTGGAATTTACAAACTTTTGATGCAGTAAAAGTTTATGATGATATGAGAAATTTAAAGCTCCCTCCAAGAAAGGAATTAGAAGAGCAGGGATATATCAATTTCAATGATGACGGAAGTGTAAAAAAACTTGTTGAGCATAATATCGCTGATGTAAAAGGTTTTATTGCTGCAAATGTTGACATTGAACGATCAATTTCTTATTTAAAACAGGCAAGAGGAGAGACATGTGAAACAGCTCTCGGAAAATTAATGGTATTTCCTATAACATTTTATTTAGATTTTGTCGCAGTTAATATGGCATGCTTAGGAACTGAAGGGTATGACATACCATTTGATGATGCTTTTCTTGGCGATGGAAGAGTGTAAAAGGATTGTATACGAAATCTTTAAGATTGTATACTTATAAGGACTTATAGGATTTTTTCAGCGATGAAAGGCGTAAAATGTGGAGAATTACCATGCACAATTTCTAACATTGCTAATAACCTTAAAAAAAGCGTAAATTCAATATCTACAACAAGAGCGCAATTAATTAATAAAGGAATTATTTATCCAGTAAGATATAAAGAATTGGATTTTATGGTCCTAGAATTTTTGGGTTATATTCAAAGACTTGATGAATATCAACAATGGATCAAAGGTTAAGTGTATAAAGTTAAACGCTGATATGAATGGCGCATTAAATGTTGTGTTAAAAAGACATTATGGATGAGAATGCTTTGTATAGTAGGAACGAGGTGAGCGTGCTTGTAAGGATAAGGGAATTTAATTAGGAAACTTCTTGAACAGAAATATTTATCTCTAAACTATCCATTATTTTATGATGGGCAGTTTATTATTGATAAGGGGAAAAGTATGATGACAATTGTTGTTGCAAATTTTTTACCAAATGCATTTTCGAATGATCAAGCAGAGCAATTAAAAGAAAAAATAGTAGAGGCATTAAAAACAGATGACAAAATCATTATAGATTTTAGGGGAATAACAAAATTCACGGCATTATTTTTTAATTTTAGTACAAGTTATTTCCTTAGCGTTATGGGAAAAGAAAAATATGATAAAATATTTCAAGTGATAAATTTAAATGAACTTGGACAAAGTACGTATAATCATTCCTGTAATAATTGTATTAGAGATGAAAAAAATGGAGATTCTGACATCCGTTTAAAAATAGAAGATATAATAAAAAATGTTGATGATATATAAGCGATATAATAATTACGACGGTTCTAAAATAAAAGCATAGAGGCGTTTGTCGTCAATGATTTTTCTGACATATTAAAATAGACTTGAAAAAATATTTTTTTATGATATTATATTTATATATTAATAGTAAAAGCTTATAGAAGTATAAGTGATATCAATTAGCTGCCGAATGGCAGAGGGGGAGTTATTTTAACTCCCCTATTAATTTTCATGGAGATGTAGGGAGCAGCGTTATGCAAAGAACAATGGTTTTTATTGATTATCAAAATTTTAATATCAATTTAAAAAAGCATTATGAGAATAGTAAAAATTTTAATCGTATAGATTATTTGAGATTGGGTAAAGCCATTAATGAAAAAATTCCTATTAAATCTGAAGTAATAAAGATATATCTATTTGCCTATAAACCATGCGATACTTTAATGACGTTAAATTATTATTCTAATTATTACGATTGGTTAACTAAATTAAAAGTAACTCCATATTTAGAAATTATCGAAGGAAGACAAGAAATCCGGATTCCTGACAAAGCCGTATTTAATATAAATGATCCAAGTACATATTATACAGAAGAAAAAGAAACAGATATAAATTTAGCAACACACATGGTTTCAAAAGCATTCCAAAACGCTTTTGATGTTGCAATTTTAATATCTGGAGATACCGATTATATTAAAGTAATAGAAACTTTGCATAGCATAGGAAAAGTAGTTGTAATAGCACATTTTAAACATCAAAATATTAGCCGATATAATAATTTGTGCGATGCACATATTGTTTTGTATGATGATATTTTGGAAAAAGCAACAATAAAAAATAAAAATGATTCGGAAATTGATTCAAAGTAATCAAAAAGATCTCATAAAGCGTGGAGCATGGGCACACACAGAAATGTGTGTGTTTTTTATTTTTTGAAAATCTGACATATTATATATAAAGTTATTATTGTCAAGCATCATAATCAGAATATTATAAACTGGTTATGGTGCTTTTTGTTTTTAAGGAGGATATAGTGTATGGCAAAAAAGAAAAGCCCGGAAGAAATTATTAACCAAGAAGTACAACAGACTCAAGATTATATGAGTCAAGCAAGTCAACTTTTTCGTGAAGCATGGGAATTGCAAAAGCAGGTTCCTATGTGGGATAATTATGATTTGTCTGGATTAGATGACAAAGCGAAAGAAGCGCTGCAAAAGCAAGCTCAATTATTGCGAGATATTGCAGAACAAAAATTTAAGAATGCGCAACAAATTATTGACATAGCAAGTAAGGAACAAGCAAAAGACGATGAGGAAAAACATCTTGAAAATGGGAAAAATGTAAAAGAAATAGCTCCTAATGCTTCTCATTTTAAATTGAATTTAGCAGAGAAGATTCATGAAATCGCGCTTGATATTCGGAATTCTGTAAAAGAGACATTTAATCGTTGGAAAGAAGCTGTTGAGCTTACTGGCCAAAAATTGGAAACAATTAAAGATCATGCTGTTGAATATCGGCAAGCAGTTACAAATGCTAAAAAGGTTGCAGCATCTATTAAGGCACAGGACAAAATGTTTAATGCAGATATTAAAATGCTGGAAGCGCAAAAAGAAGCAATTCTTAATCGTATGAAAGAAAATGAAGTTGCTGTGATGAAAATGGATGATAAAGCGGAACTTCTTTATGAAAAAGCAATGCGTCAAAATGAACGTGCATATAGTCTGGAACTTTTAAAAGCCGGAATGACAGGTATTGCAAAAAATATGTTTGGTAAAAAAGAAGAGGTTATGCCGCCGATTATGGATTATTCTACACCGAAAGATCCGGCAGCAGGACAGATTAAAGATTTACAGGATATTGCTATTGCTACAGTAAAAGAAAACCGCGCAATGGAAAATGAATTAAGATCTATCGAAAAGGAAATTGCTCTTAAGACTATTTTGCATGGTCAGATTGAAATTCCTGAAGGAATAAGTAAAGAAGATTATAATAAAGCTACGAATCGTATTCGTGATGCGTTAGTTTCTAACTTAGATCAACAATTTGTATATGGCAAAATTGATGAAAAGTCGGCAACATTGTTTGCTGATTTGGCTAATCAAAAAGATGAATCTGGAAAATATATTTATGATGTAGACCAGTTAAGACAGATTAAAATTGGCTTAGAAAATAAACAAGAAATTGAAAAGTTTACTAATCCAGAATTATCGGCATATAAAATGTCTATTATTCGGGGTATGGATGCGCAAGATATTCCACTAGAAAAAAATGTTGATGAAATTGTAAAAATGGATTCTAAAGATATGGCTTTGCTGGCAAAAGAATCCATTGAGCAGTTTGTAGGAATAAATGAATTCGCAAAAGAAATTTCTGGTGGAGATGTAGATGTTGTAGGATTGATGAATAGTTGCTATGATTCTTTGCAGCAAACACAAGGAAAAAATGAACCGGCTAGAGAAGAGGACATTGCTCAAGCATTCGCTGAAGGAGCAAGAGAAGTTGCCGAAATTGTAGAACAGACGCAAGCTGAATTTGCTAAAGAGGCTCAAATGGAAAATATTGAAAAAATGAGAGAAGATATGGAACAGGCTGGAATCTATTCTAAAGAAGATATTAAGGCGATTTGCGATTTAGAGACTCAATATATAGAAGAATGTGAAAAAATCGCAGAAGAATATGGAAAGGGTACTGAAGAATATGAAACAAAATGTCAGGAAGCAAGAGGCGAATGCGACCGACAAATCGATGAAATTGATGCTCAATATGATTATGATGAAGTGGAAATGGATTCAGAACCGAATAAGGATGCAGGGATGGACATTTAATAAAGACTAATTTATAAAGGAAGAGTGGTTATTATTAACCACTCTTTTATTTTTGACTTTTCAATTCCTTATTTGATGATGCTCACTTTTTATGAAATTTTTCTGACATATTATTATCGAGAAAATTCAAAGAAATAAAAAAATGTGATTTTCTCAAATTGATCAGTTTTGCATAATCGCAAAAAAGGGGCCTGGTCAAAACATAATAATCAGAGTTTTAAAAGGAGAGTAAAAAATGCCAAAAGTTGTAGAAATCTTATTAGACATTACATTGGTTGCTGTAATCATGTCTCTGTTGATTGTTATTTGTTCTACGATCATGCAAAGAGGCGGAGTTGTGGATACCGGATTCCAGGAAATTATCACTAAGATCTTTGATAATATCAAAGCACAGCTAACAATATAATAGCGAAAGGGCTGTCGACAAGTCCAATATATAATTTTATAAAATCCCCAGGGCATTAGCTCTGGGGAATGTCGAATTAAAAGCATTTTGAAAGGAGAAAAAATGTTTGGTAAAAGAAAAAATACAGCCCCAATAGATATGGGAACAGAAAAAGTTTTAAATAATGACATTCTAGAAAATACTTCAGATGAATCGTTAAATCAAAATGAGGTTGTTTCTAATTCTATGGACAACGACAACGATAACGATAAACAGAATGTAGAAATTCAAGAAATAGAAAATCCACAAATGGAAAATAAAGATCACAATGTCCAAGAAATCGATGAAAAAGAATCATTTGAAAAAACATGGCTTTTGTCCATGGATGATTTTGGCCCATTGGCAAAATACATAACGGATGATGACATTACAGATATTGATTGGGATTGCGATTCATTATGGATTAGACGAGCGACTAAGAGAAGAGAAAAGGTAAATGATCCGGAAGTCACAAAAGACTTTATTCACAATCTTATAGAACGAGTGGCTATTCATGAATCAGTTCCATTTAATCCTAAAAATAAATCTTTTTGTGCAGAAACAGATACCCTTCGTATTACTTGTATACACGAGGAATTAGCTAATTCTGGTAGATGTATTAATATTAGAAAATCTCTTCCAAGATTACGCTTTACGGCGCAAGAAGCTTTAGAGAATAGGTACACTTCTGAAAAAATCATGTCATTTATAATCAATTGCATCAAAATGCAGGCCAATATTGTGTTTTGTGGATTGCCTGGATGCGGAAAAACGGAAGCGACAAAATTCTTTTCCAGCTTTATTCCGAAATATGAAAAAGTTATAACTGTGGAAGATCAAAAAGAATGGCATTATAAATCAATTAATCCCGGAGCAGATGCTATTGAATTAAAAGTCAAGAATAACGAAGATTACGAAGAAGCAATTATGAATGCATTAAGACTGACGCCTACATGGTTAATGATCACAGAAGCAAGGTCAAAAGAAGTAGAATACTTGAAAGAAGGCATGACAACTGGTGTTCACTGCATCACAACGCTTCACACAGATGACGTGAGAAAAATCCCTATTCGTATAGTCGGAATGATGGGAAATAATGTTGATAAAAAGCAAGAAACAGATGAGTTGTACATGGTTCTTGATCTGGGTATTCATCTTACGATAAAAGAGGATTCTGATGGATTTATTCATCGAGAAATTGATCAGATTTGTTATTATGACAAAGACTTAGTAACTTCTGAAAATATATGTTACATGATTGTAGACAAAGGACAGCTTTTTGAAGAAAATGTACCGGATAAACTCCGAGAAAGAGTTCAAGAAGCAATTCATAGTGATGATATTTTCTCTTGTAAGGAATTAAAAGAAAAAATATCAAATAATTAGTAATGCTGAAGGGAGGTGAGCGGGAGTTAAACTCCTGCTAGAATTTATGGAGATGAATTCAAATAAAGACACTAAGAAAAAAAGACTTGTATTTTTGACACCTAAGAAATTAAAAAATGAGTTAAACCAAATGGGAGAAACATGTAATAAAAAAGAAGTTTTTTTGACAAGCGGAGTTCTTTTACTGTTAGGACTTTTAATGATGAAACTATTTGCACTAAGACCAATATGTCTTATTCCTATTTATTTATGCTTATTCTATATTTTGCCGTTTATTTTGCTTAATAACAAAAAAAGAAAATATGAAATTCATAGATTTAAAGATGCCAGTTCATATTTATCTCATATGGGACAATCTTTTCGAGACACTAAGAGTATTCTTACATCATTAAAAGAAACAGAAAATAAATATCGTGAAGGAAGAATGAAAGATACATTACAGGTTGCTATAGCGACTATTCAAAATTCTTCCAATATAAAGAATGGCGAAAAAGAAGCATTAGCTTATATAGAAGAAATGTATGGATGCAAAAAAATGCATTCTTTTCATGATTTCTTAATTAAAGCCGAAACTCGTGGAGGCGATTGCGAAGAAGAATTGACTCTTTTGGAAAAATTAAAAAATGAATGGGCCATGGCAGTTGATAATGGGTATCACGTTTTTAAATCTAATATATACTTGTTATATTTTGAAATGAGCATCTTATTAGGTGTATTGGCATTTATCCAAGCACAGCTTCCATATGATTTTTCTATTCGTAATATGAATGTGATTCAGGCAGCAAACGTGATTCTGGTTTGTCTATTTGCATTTATTTTTAAATTTTTCGATAAAAAAACTGCAAAAGACCTTTTGAAAGGTCCAAAGGAGATGTCTTCAGAAGAAGTAGAAAAAGGATTTGCGACTATTACCAAACTGGATATTCCAAATAATTTAAAGCGAGGAATGCCTTACGCTTTAATTTTTCTTGTATTGTTTGGCGTGATGTTCTTTTTCGCAAGAAATGTAGCTATTTTGGTAATTGGCCTTGTTGTAGTTTTAATTGTTTTGAATATTTACAATATTTCTTATTTTGCATTTTATCAGCAGATTAAAACAGAGTTGCAAAATGCGTTTCCGGAATGGGTATTTGATGTGATTTTATTATTGCAGAAAGAAAATGTTCAGGTTGCAATCATCAAATCTATTGATAATGCGCCTCCAGTATTGCAGCATGAATTGCGCATTTTGCAAACAAAGCTTATTGACGCTCCAACAGACTCAAATTCATATTTAACATTTCTTGATCGGTTCGAGATTGACGGAGTAGAGGATGCTATGAGAACTTTATATTCTATCAGTCAAGGAACTGGCACGAATAAGGGCATTGCAACAATTGCTGAGGCTAATATGCATTCTTTGGCTGAAGCTGAAAAGAGAAAAATTGAAATGAATAATGCATATTCAACAGCATACATTTATTTGCCAATTTTGCCTTGCGTGTTTGCATTAATCGTATATGGCGGAGCGCTTTTATATAATGTATTTACTACAGTAATGCAATTATTAGGATAAGTGAATACTAAAATAGTTCCCACGGTATTTTACCGTGGGAATATTAAAACAAGTGTAAACCCAAATAATCTATATGAAGGGAGAATATGATATGGGAAAAGTCATTGAAACAATATTAGATATGGTACTTTTGATCATTAGCACAATATGTTTAATCAATATTGTCGGAGCAAATAATGACTCTATTGCAGCAAGTAATTATTTGACAAATGCTCAGGAAATCATTTCAGCCAGCAATATTAACCCAGACGTAATTGCTAATTGCAAAACAGATGCTTCGTCACAAGGTTATTTGTTAGATGTTGCTGTATTTAATGAGGATAGTTATACAAGCCGCTATGCGGTTATTACATTAAATTATGATTATAAAATAGCTATGTTTCAAATAAATACACCGCATACAAAAACAGCAATAGCTAGATAAGAGGAGGCTCTGTTATGGAGAAAGTAATTGAAATAATTTGTGAAATTGCACTATTGGCTGGAGCAGCAGCTTATATTATCCAGCTATTTTATAATATTTTGCAGATTGCATCAATGTGGTAAAGCTAAATTTATGGAAAGGGGAAAATCGTTATGTCTGAAATTGTAAAAATGATAGGAGAAATGGTTGTGGATAAATTTCCTGTTGTTTTGATTATAGGGATATTTTTAACATTAGTTTTTAGCGGAGGATTACGAGATTTTATATCTATGTTATCAAATTGGATGCTGGGATAAAAGGAGGTGTTAAGGGAATATGTCTAATTTAATAAAAAAAATGGCAATTATTTTATTAAGTGCAATTATTTTTGGTGCATTATTTTATTTTATTTTTTTTAAATCTTATACGTCAGAAGATACCGAAGGACAAGGAATTTTTGGCACTATTGGGCAAAATGCTGAAGACCTAACAATATCTTCTGGTGACAAGCCGGATGTTTCTTTCAACACCGAACTGTCGTATATATATAAATTTAATGGTCATCGAATTTATAATGATAGCATTACGGATATAAGAGATTTGTTCACTATTCAAGAAGAAAATAGTACAGACTTTGTTGATGGGTCTTTGGCGACAACATTTTTTATAAATATATTAGATGTTAAAAATAAAGATGGTCAATCTGTGCTGACGATGGTTGACGACTTTAATAATGCGTCAAATGGATTATTTGAATATTGCGATGCAACAAAACAATTCCGATGCGTAACAAAAGGAACATATTATATCAATGCTGAGTTATGGGACTCAAAAGGACATTTTAAGAAAGTAACTCTTACCATTCTTGTGATCTCTCCGGAAGTCACTTATAGATAGATGGAGGTGAATATACATGAAAAAAATTGTAACTAGTCTTGCAGTGATTGTTGCTTTTGTTTTTTCGATTTTGATAGTTTATACTATGAGTGGAAGAGAATATAGAGAAAATGAAATTACGCAATCTACGATAGCTGCCATGGAGTCAGCAATGAAAATTTTATCTGACACTGATAAATACAAACCTGCATCAAATGAAGAATTTGAAGCGGCTTATATATCGGCTTTTTTAGAAAGCGTTGATTCTAAAAATGAGAAATATTCAATAAATGTTGTTACGGCAGATTATCAAACTGGGCTTTTGCGGGCTGAGGTAGTAGTTGATTATAAGCACCTTAACGGGAATGAAGCCAGTATTTCGGTTGACCGAACAATGATTTTGGAAAATAGTCAAAATACTTTACCTGAAAAAATGAGAATATCATTTAGTATAGGAGACAATATTTATCGTGAATATTATTTAGAAATTGGCGAAAATTTAAACGCTCCCAAAATCCCAAATAGCGCAACGGGAACTATATGGAAAAAAGAAGATGAGACAACTGTTAACCCGGGCGAGAACATAGAAGTATCTGGAACAGCTTCTTATATATTACAATAATTTTTGTCAAAAGGCTTTTTGCTAGAAATAGTAAAAAGCCTTTTTTGCATCTTTTTGCCGCAACCTTATATTTCAAATTTCAGACATATTAAAAAATGAAAGTTACATTTTTTATTTATGAAGAAAGGAGAGCAAAAAAGAAAAGCAACAAAAATAAATAAGAATAAAAACCGTAAAATTATTTTGATCAACTGCGCGATGCAGAAAACGAAAGGATATTATTTATGAAGAAAGGAAAAGATTTTAAAATTATCAACGTTGCTAAAGTAGCCGGAACTATTCGTAAAGATCGATCATTTAAGTTTACTGACAAACCAGCTTACAATGTTGTAAATATCACTGTGCCATTTTTAGGAGAATTTCATATTTTTAAGAATTCTGATGAAGAATTTTATCTTATTGAAAGTGGAAAAGTTAAACAAACAAAGAAAAACTTTTTCGCCCAAAGAAAGGTACTGATTGCTTCAAATGGACAAAAGAAATTGAATGTTCGAGGAATGTTCACACCTGGAGATTTTATAACATTTTGGTATAACGAAAAGCAGAATGTTTGGTTTTTAACAAAATCCACAGATGAAGAAGTACAGAATTATTCTGCTTCTCAAGTTCCTGGAATGGTTTCTAAAGATGGAAATATGCTTTATCTTGGAGCAAAAATTATTAAAAAGCTTCAGGCAAATGAAAATGAAATTGTTTGTCGTTTATCAGTGAAGGATAAATGCTTTATGGATATTTTTTCAGTATCTAAGGAAGAAGCTAAAAACATTCCATATCTATCGGATGTTACACGAAAATTTGATTTTCCTGCTTTAGAAGAATCGTCTTTTACCTATCGAACGAGCTTTAACAATTCACATATTTATTTGCCGGCAGCATTTTTTGATACAGGCAAATTAGAAAAAGGAAAGACATTATCTTTTTATCCAATGTTAGATCGGAATGGATATTGTGTAGATGTAGATCCGGTTATATGCGAAGTATGTGGACGGCCTATTCAGAGAAGAACAGAAGTTGTAAAGACAATTGATGTTTCAAAGAAAGAAAAGGAAGCGGCGTTAATTGTAAGAAATGAAATTTCGTCAACTATCAATGGAGCAGAAGCAGGTATGTATTTAAATTCAAGTGCTCAAAAAGTATTTAATTTATTTGAACAGGCGGCAAGATTGATGGAAGAAAATAAGTTACTCATTGAACAGCTGATGGGTAGCGAAAATTAGCAATAGACAATATTAAGAATAAGAAAGATGAGGAAATGGAATGAACGAATCAATAATAATGAAAAAAGGATTACCCGTAAAAGAGGAATACGGAATCAATAATGTTTTAGCAACAAGCATTAGTTTTCCCACAGTAAAGAATTATGTCAATATTTATTCGGAAAAGAATGGAATTCGTTTTATTCTTAGCAATGATCCGGATTTTAAAAAAGCCGTAGTGGCATATCCATTAAGAAGAGGCAATGAAGTAATTTTTCCAAAGGCAATAAAGGATAATATTAACCCGGTAGAAAAGACGAAAATCCAGAAAATTAGTATGGACGAATATTTTGTGGCTTGCACACAAAGGTGTATTTTAAAAAGGCTGCCAGGAATTTCAGAAAAGGATTTTAAAAATACTTTGATTCCGGATGAAAATTCAACAAAAGGAACACTTTGTGTTGATATGGGAAAAATCTTCTTCACCAAAAAAATTTGTCCTGAGAATCCAGAAGCAAAATATGCAAAGGTGATATTTCATCTGAGTGATCCTCAGTGTATTGAATTATCTTTTAGTGAAAAGCCAGAAAAGAGATTGGTTTCTTTTGAAGAAGTAAGATCTTTGTATGGACCAAATCTTACAACTTTAACAGCGAATACCTTAGTGTGCTATACAGAAATTAATAAAGACCGGAATTTCTTAAAATTATCTGGAAGTTTTTTAAAGAAGCATGGCTTTATTTCTGAAAAAAAGGTAACGGCTGTAATGTGCAAAGAAGGTATTCTTCTTTTACCAGTAGAAAAGAAGAGCAAGATCAGCGGAAAAGTTTTAGATGGAATCGAAAATGCGGCAGATCAGTTAGAAGTGTGCGCTGGATGCGAAGAAATCATTCATGATGAATTGACACAGAAACAGATCACAGGAGAAGAAGGCTCTATCGATAAGTTAATGAGTATTGCGCAGGATTTATTGAGTCAGCAGACTGAAATTAATAAGCGTTTAATCTTTTTAATGGATGTTAAGAAAAAAGCCCAAAAGTCTCCGTCAGAAGAAACAGCTCGGTTAATTAAAGAAATTGATGACCTTCAGAAGAGTATACAGGAAACTACGGATTATTTAAAGGTTCCTATCAATTAACTAAAAATTAAAAATGAGTGCGTTGAGAAATCGGCGCACTTTTTTATTTGGCTTGTCGATTAAGAATTATATATGATATAATCTTTTCATCAATTGTTCTATAACGTCTGTGAATTGGAGGAATTCGTTTATGAAAAAAGAGCCATATACTTTCCCTAAAATATATGTAGATGAAGCATTAGCAAAACAGCTTACTTTTGCCCAAAACGAATACCCTGATCTTTTGGAGGAAATGCAAGTAGTAAACGATTTTTGGCAGATGGGAGTATTGGAACAATTCGCTATGTTTCTTGATTCTCATAGTCCAACAAATTTAGGAGCTGAACAATATCGACTAGCGAAAAAAACATTTAAAGCAATGTTATATATGAAAAAAGCAGAATTGTTTTTACAGAAAAACGGATATGAGGGGATAAGTCAATATATTAACATGGCGGAAAATCCCGGTCGAAGGATACAATTTAAAGAAGTATATCGGCAAAGCGTTGACGATCCATATTGTGGATGGGATTTATCAATGCTTAAAGATTTAGTAAATATACTTGAAAAATATCCGCCAGGCGAAGGCCAGAAAAAAATGATTGAAAGCTTTTCAGAGAGAGCAAGGCAAAAACGTAAATTAGACGAAAAGAACGCTGGAAAGAATTTAATAACATTTGATAACTTGAGTTTAATAGATACATTATTAGAAGTTGGCTGCGATTATCTAGGAAAAACTGTAGAGGAGCTTGAAAGAGAGGGAATAGAAAAAGAAAAAGAAGAGGCTAGGAATCAAGAGTTCAAAGAATTCTTTCTACACGGTGGACCGATTGACTGGGACACTTGGGATGATTGGGACAATGAAGATGAAGAGAGCAATGATGAGGATGAGGATGAAGATGAAGATGACGGTGATAATGATGAATAATAGATGCGTATTGTATTTCAAATAGCGCAATTAAGAACAAGTCTATTAAGAGCAGTCAATTACTGCTCTTTTTAATTTATGATAACTTGTTCACTTTTTGCCCGACACATATATAATATATAAATTTATATACTGGTTTTTACTTTATTTTTTGTGAAATTTTTATTTTTTCCTTTATCTGACATATTATATTTGAAAATATTTTTTAAAAGAATTTTGGAGGATATAATATGAAGCATATTATTACAACAACAACATTTTTTGATTCTGCATTAGGAAAAGTAGTTTCTGGAGATTCAACAGACATTATTATTTTTGCGAAAATTAAGGACGTTGTTCCGGTTAGACTTATGCAGGATGTTACAGAAAAAGAGAATTTAAAAATCCGCGTAATTTACAGTGAAACCAAGGAAGAGAATTTATTGTGGCTTGGATCGCTCTTAGGCGGGAAAAAAGAAGATGATGAATTTCTTCTTTTAGGAGATGCATTAGCTCTTTCTGATTCTATTAAAAAGGCATATGGAATTAAAACAGAGGTTCCAAAGAAGGAAAGAAGCGGAAGCATCGATGCACCAAAGAATAGACGAGGCCGGAAAAAAGTTGTCTCAAATACCGAAGAAAAAGAAGCAAACGTGTCTCTTAACAACAAGTCTATTGATGAATCTGTTTCAGTTAATGATTCGGCTAATCCTTTGACTCCGCAGTATTCAGATGATGCAGAAAAGTCAAAGAAAATTTTAGAGGTTGAAAAGTCGGTTGAGATCAATCCTGTTGAGCAGGAGAAAGGTTTTACAGATCCTTTGTCTAATAAGAATATGATCGAGGCATTTATTCGAGCAATGTCTGTTCGAGCAAAAGATTTGAAGGGTTATCAGTCATCAGATGAGGATTTAGCAACAGAGATTGCTTCTGTGCTGAAGCAGCAGGACGACTGGCAGAAAGAAGAATTGGAAGCAGCTTTATTTGATTGGTTCGGTGAAAACGGAGATATAATTTTTAAATGGGTTAAGCCAAACATCAAGAAATTAAATGAGCTGGCTCACGCAATGTAAGCTGTGTAAGGCAAAAATGCTCAGAGTTTTTATACTCTGAGTATTTTTTTGTTTTTAAATATTTTAACAATATTGTTTATGCCAAATGACATATTTTGTATTTCTGACATATTAAATATGATTTAAAAAATAGAAGAGAAAAGGAGTTTTTTTATAAAATTTTATATTAAGATAGGAGCGATTAGATGGATAAGAAAAGCGAAGAATATTTAAGCCAGTACATAAAACTTACTGATAAAATCAAACAGAAAATAGAATCCCATGCAAATAGATACAATATCAGAGCAGAAATATGTGCATGGTATTCGGATTGGAAAGATTTTTGCTCAGATTGGTGCGATGGATGTGGTTATACAAGAACAGAAGCACGGAAATTATATCATGGAGGTATAGGTGAATTTATGAATTTACCTAATGGAAACGGAATTATTAGATTCGTTATTTAGGAAGGAAGGTTGAGTGCTATGGCAGAAATTAAAGATTGTATGAACAAGAAAGTTAAAATAAGTAAAGGAAGTATCACTATCAAAGATGATGATAATAAAACTTGTGGAGTTGTACGAAACGTTGTAAGTCTTTATGATTTACAGGCAAATAAACAGATGGATTATTATAGAAAGATTCATGATATTGGATTACATGGAAAGATTAGTATAAGAGACTGCATTATTTCAGACGGCACAATGTATATTTTCAGAAATATAAAAAACAAATTGTTTCATGAAAAATATGGTTATATGGATGATAATGAGAAACAGAAGGAAGAAGAACAGGAAAGTATTTTTAATACAATCAAAAGCGCTGGAATAGAAGTGATTGAGTGTATATATTTATAGCATAAAAACTAAAAGAAAGAACTGTTTTTTGAATAGAAAGCGAGGTACAAAATTATGTTGAGATATGGACGAAAATTTAATATTACGCAGGAACTCATGGACACAATTGCAGCTTATATGAATGATGATATTAGGGAAGATTTACATTTCAAGCTTGCACCATGCAAACCAGATTTGTTTTTAAGAGAATATGTAAAGAGAGATCCTAATTTTGAGAAATTTTTATATGATGAATTTGGAATTGAAATGGAGGTGTAACCATGAACGCTGTGCAGGAAGAATTGGAGAAAATGAGAATTGCATATCAGATTAGATGTGTAAATTACTTAAAATGAGCTATGTGTTGATTGAAGTATTTGGATTAACTGATAAACAGGTGCAGGAAATTGAAAGAAATGATTGATTAACGAATGCAGATTTAGATGCACAGTAAATAGTAATTTCATTTTAAGATTGGAGAACAAAATTATGGATAATATCACAGTAATTACATTAAATGCAAACGATGAACAAACAGAAACAGTCTTGACGGTGGATGAATTAATCTATGCTTGGCAGCACGATATAGATATTCCAACCAATGATGATACTGTTGTTAGTTGCGTGTTAAGTGAAACGCAGTTATATTTTGAAACATTTGGTGAGTTGATGGAAGCTTTGACTGGAAGTGATAGAAAGGATGGTTGATGAATTATGTTAAAAGCAATAAATATTAAATGGGACACAGATGGAGATAAGGAAGTGTTAAATGAACTTCCAACAGAAATGATTATTCCTGATGAACTAGAAGAACTATACAAGAAAGATAGAGAATATGCACTTGAAGAGATTTCAGATTGGCTATCAGACGAGACAGGATTTTGCCATGACGGATTTGAAATTGAAAAAGTAATCACAAAAGAATCTGTTGAGAATGAGTTATACGATTTTTTCAATGACAAAATGGAAACTGGTGATACTCCTGAAATTGAAAGAGTTGGTCGTTATCCAGATATGTATGTCACAGGAGACAACGGAATTGTTATTGATTGTAAAGGTGGAAAGCAGATCAGATTGATTATTCAGGTAGACTAAGGAGTAATGATTATGCTACAAATGATGGAAGAATTTTATCAGAAGAGATTACTTATTGTGATGACTTTGCTGATAGATACGAAGATTTTATACGCAGAACGCAGATGTTCAATCCTGATATGTCAGCAGAAGATATTTCAAGTAAGGAAGATTATTATTGGACAGTATATAAGGCGTAAGGAGACAAGCTTATGATAGATAAAACCTTGTTGAAGTATGTTCCAAAAGGATATAAACAGCAAATTGTATCCATTCAAAAGGGAACTAAAGTATGGAATGAACAAACACACAGGTGGAACATAATGGTGGATGTTGTTTGGAATGATGGAGAAAAAGCGAGTTATCAAAATGCATCGTATATGCACCATTTGTTAAAAGAGTTTGGAAGAAATTAAAAGGATGAAACAAGAGTTTCTTTGGGAAAATGGAGGTAGTGAAAATGTCGGATATTACAGAAATTATCAATATTATAGAAAAATCATGGGGAGTGAATTCTATCGGTAGTCCTTTTGGTTCATGCACAGAGGAATTTGCGAATGAAAAGATGATAGAGATTGCCAATAAAAATAATTTCCCTGACAGTGTACTTGAATTAATTAAAGCTAATCCGATCAAGTTTCATAAATATCAGAAATTTGACAATGGACGTGGTATAGGTAGATATTATGCAAATTTGGTAAGACAAATGAAATGAGGAATTCTTAGAAAGGTAGGTTTTAATTATGGAACATCCAGTATGGAAAATTTTAAAAAAAGAAAAATATGTTGAGGAGTTTTATCCAAAAGCAGAAGAAATGTATGACTTTATCCAGAGTCTTATTAATATTACAGGTAATATTACAGAAAATGGAGAAACAATTCCAACAATGCTAAAATTCTTCAATATGTGGAATGAATATGATAGTGAAACATTTTGGATTTTAAATGAATTGGTTCATGAAAATAAAATCCAATGAAACGATGAGTTACTGCGGAAAGTGAGGAAATAATATGAAAGATAATTATAAAATTATAACACTATGTGGTAGTACAAAATTCAAAGATGAATTTTTAAAAATACAAAAAGAACTTACATTAGCAGGAAATATTGTAATTAGCGTAGGATTGTTTGGACATTCCGGGGATACAGAAGTTTGGACAGAGGGTATGAAAGAAATGCTCGATGATATGCACAAGAAAAAAATTGATATGGCAGATGAAATTTTCGTAATCAATGTCGATGGATATATTGGAAATTCAACGAAATCTGAAATTGAGTATGCTGAAGCACATAATAAAAAAGTGAATTATCTTGTACATTAAGAATAAGAAACGGAAATTACAAAATGAAAATTGGAGGTTAATCATATGCGGCTTGAGTACAATGAGGAACAGGAAAGAGAATTACGTATAACAGAAATAGAAGCAATTCTTGAGAATGAATTGTACGAAAATGAAATGGAAGAACATTGTTTGGATATTGAGTTACAGTTTTTGCAAGGTGACGAAAATGCGCATGGTGAGTCTTATGCTTACGATCCCTTGGTGTAGTAGACAATGGAGAAACATATTATATATATTATAAATAAAGGCGAACATATAAAAAGAGGCTGGACATCCAACCTCTTTTTTTTGGTTTTCATTGTGTTTATTTTCTGCCAGGTGTCTACTTTCTGCCCGAGACATATATAATATATAATTTTTAAAGCTATTCAATCTGCTTTGAATCACTTTTTATTTCTTTCTAGTTATTTTTTCTATTTTTTTCGAGATCTGACATATTAAATATGATTAAAAAATAAAAGAAAAAAGGAGATTTATTGTGAATATGATTAGACTTTATAAAAATGAAAAGAAGAATAATGAAATCAAAGAAATTATTGCTGATTTAAGAAATTTAGTAGTTTTGAAGAAGAAAAAGAATGAAAATTTCAAATTAAAATTGGGGGCAAGTAGAATGAGTATTACATGGGATGAAGTGAAAACTAAATATCCTGAATATAGAGATCAAATGTCAGAAGAAAGAGAGATGGAATTTGTTAATGATTGTTTTGAATGCTATGAACAAGAAGGATTTGCAAAAAAGTTTTGGAGTCCTTTTAGTGATTATAAGGCGCGAGTTGGGCAGAATTTCGAGGTGGTTGAAAGATGCTCAACAAAAGACTCTGATTTATCTTCACTCCCTATGTGGAATATTAAATTTCAAGATGGTACTATTATTGGAGCATACCCTGAAGAGATTATTCCAAGTGAAATGAAAAACAATGGATGCACCTTAAATGGAATTGAATAATACGATAAATAGCATATTTTGGAAGGAGATAAAATATGAAATTAGGAGACATTTATATAAATAAAGAAAATAAATCAATTGTTTAAATTGACAGTTTTGCGTCACCTATGGGAGATTTTACAAAAGGACATATTATTGTGTTTCGTCAGTTAGAGGAACATGGAGGAGTGATTGGCAGTTTGCCAAGTTTTAATGGATATGGTTCACAAGAAGAAATTGAAAAAGAATATGAGCTGTTAGTTCCACAAGAGAAATTAAGTGAATATGATGATTGGGATAAAGTATTCGAATTAGTAAATAATCGATGAAATTGACAGAAGTCACATTTGAAAGAAAGAGTAACATGTTCTTTATTGGAATTTTGAAAATAGAAATATATTTAAATAGGAGGAAATAGTATGTTATTTGCGGTAGTTAAAAGATATGAAAGAAACGGTGTTGATTTTGCTGATTGGAAATATAAACCTAATGCACATGAAAAAATTTATGAAAAAATGATGGAACTTACAGACAACGATCATGAAATATCTGATGAGGCTGCATCATGGTGTGAATTAGCAGCAGAAGGAGAAATTTATGAGTTCGCAGAAGGCGAAGTTGAAATAACAGATATTGTTTAGATATTGGAGGATTTATTATGAAAATTAAAAGGAATGGAAAAGAATATCGATTAACAAGCAAAGAACTTTATCAGGCGCATCAGGAATTCGTAGTGAATTGGATGGCAGATGTGGCACAGGAAATTAGCGCAAAAAAGATCTCAAGAAAGAGGGCTTTAGATGTTGCTAATCATGCTTACGGAATTTATAGCGAAGGGAACGGATTATCTGAATATGAATCTGTGGAGAAAGCCGTCAATGAAATGATCTAATGCAAAGTGAAAATAGAAGAGGTTGGTTAAAGAGCCAATCTCTTTTTTTGCGTAATTTATTACTTGGTTGCTTTATGAAATTTTTATAAAACCCTATATAGATGAGAGAGAAGCTATAGTAAGTACTACGGTTCTTTACGCACGGGCCTTCCGTCTGGGTCAGACGGCAAGGCTTAGATGCGCAAATATAATCTTTTTCTGCACATAAATATTCTCCTTGCAATACCTCAAATATGTGCAGCTATTTTAATATTAAGACTGCACCGGCAATAAAATCTGAAATAGTCTGCCAAAATTAAAAAATGTTGCAAGAATCTAAAATTATGGCAGAAATCTCAAAATAATGACCGCAAATAAGAATTTTTCTGCCAAGCATATCAATGAATTTGCTCGGCATATCATAAATAACGCTGTATTTGCCTTAATAAGCTATTTTAGCATAGATAATATAGTTCCTCTAATAGGACTTTAAAAATGTTATTACGGGGCAAATAATTGAATTTACGAGGATATTATGACGCTCTATGCAAATTCGTCCAATTAAATAAAGAAAAAGTATAGAAGATGCAAACAATATAAATGGCTAACCATTTGGTGATCGATTCAAATTTTGCCTAATACGTTTATATGTTTATACACCTATATGTTTATGCGCCAATGCATCTACTTGTTGATGTAAAAAACAAAGAAAAAGATAATATGATGCCTAAATTTAGTATTCAAAACATTATAAACGCATCTATTAGCTGACGTAAAATGGCTATAAGTAATCGCAATCTAGCAACAATAATAACTGTCCGAGGACACAATTAGAATAAAATACCCCTGTATAATGATGTAAAATAATGTCAGATGCCTATATGCAATCATAAGATTCTTCGCATTGTCTCAAGCAGAATACAGCATTATAATGCAGTAAAAATAACAAGGATTATATCAGATGCTTGCCACAAGTATTAAAATAAAATATAAAATCCACCATAATGTGATGTAAAAACATGAAATGCAATTAAGATATGACATTAGAGTAAGATATAGTTATAATCTAAAAGCAGAGAAAAAACACATCAGTGTAACATTAAACAAAACATAAACCAAAAGTATTGTGCAATTGCATAGTTGTACCGAAAAAAACTTAGAAAGATCTGACATATTAAAATAAAAAGAATTTGTATGGAGAAAATCATGAGAAAAGAAAGAAAAAATTTTTATATTGTAGGGAAAGGTGCCGAGAATCAGCAGAATATTTCTAGTTATCATCGCATCCTGAAACCTGTTGCTACTCAAAACGATCAAACATTATTAAAATATATTGAAGCTCAAAACGCCTATTTTGAAAAGTTAAGCGAAGAAGAGCTTGAAAAGGAGATGAAGGCGTTTGATAAAAAAGAAATGCAAGCTTGCGAACAGTATATGATTGCAGCAGGGATTAGCCAGATCAGCCCAATTCCGCGAGCAAGGATCGCTCAGTTAATTCTTGCCAGTAAAACATATGCTGAACGATTCCGGAAATGCAAAACAAAAGAAGAATTAGCTGACACATCAAAAGCGCTGGAGGTTTTGCTCCAGCAGCTAGGATCTGCAATGTATAAATTCGCAGAAGACGTTCCGCAGACTGGAGAAGCGCCGGCATGTGCAGAAAGCATTTTTAATTTAGAGATCTTTAGTTTGGAGGATTTGCAGAAAGAAAAAGATCCTCTGGCTGATTATATTGACGATATGCTGATTTTTTCTGAAAATGCATTGCTTGAGTGTGATTTTGGACAATATGTAATTGCCGCCCCGTTACTTTGGATGTTAAGCAATCTTATGATGTATGGAAACATGTAATCATAAACTGTTCACTTTGGTTGATGAAATTTTACAAAATTAACTGTAACAATGAAAGGCAATATAATATGTTATTTGATAAAAATATAACGATTAAACAAGCCGCCTCCCTTTTGCTAAATTGCGGATTTAAGAAATGCGAACTCTGGACAGAGAAAGCACATGTACAGAGATATCATAACAGTAAGGCATTCCGTTCTCATATGATAGCATCCAAGAAAATGGATTTATTGACTGAAAGCGGATTAGACTACAAGACTGCTCAGATGCTGGTTATAATGGAAGGAAACCAGAGAGTTAATAGAAAAAATCTATTATTGTTGGGAAAACCAGTTTGGTCTGGAACTTTAGAAGAATTGTCTAACAGACAAGAATTATGGAATGAGCTAGTATGCGATTGTTCTATAGAGGGGCTATTTAGAAAGACAATTCAAATAATTGTAAAGGATGATGATATAGACATAAATAATCAATAACCTATGGTTAAAATCACGGGTCTTAACCGCCAATTAACAAAAAAGAAAAAGTATGATTAAACAGGGAGGCACAATAATGAAAGAGTATTCAGAACGCATTCTTCAGTTTACATATAAAATCAATTCAGTACAGGATTATATTTTTGAAGAGTCTATTTTAGATTTTGATAGCTTTGGAAAAATGAAAAAAGCTGCCATTGATGTTATCAATGGCTTTCCAAGTGAAATTATCGAAAAAATGATTGAAGCTAATTGGAAAATTGAGATAACAAACACAAAACATTTAGAAGAAATTTATCACGTTCCTTATGAAATTGACAGAATTACAGATTATAAAAATAAGATCATTTTCTTGTATCCAAGACAATCCGCTATTTATAAAGCGCTACCGCATGAGATCGGACATTTTGTTGATGAGGATCTAGGAAATTTGTCTGAAAACCCTAAATGGCTGTGGGCGTTTCATCAATTGAAAAGTCGATATTTGGGTTCTGATTTATGGGATAGTTTGAATTTAACTGCTGAAACAGCAAGTTCAAAGGAAATTTTTGCAGAATTGTTAGGATCATATTTGATCGAAAACAACGAAGCTATTCCTAGACAGTACTGCCTGGCAAAAGATGTACAATACTATTGTCGAGATTGTATGCAGTACATGGGGAAAACCGTTGACGCCTATATTTCAGATATTTCGCAAATAACAAAAATAACAATAGAAATGAATTTGGCGGAATTATCATGCGCTGCTTTAAATGATAGTTGGGCATAGAGCGGTATGTTAATCTCTAGTATGTAGTATTAAAATCATCCATTAAAAAGATAAGGAGAGGAGAGAAGTATGTATAATCTAATCATCAGTATGACAAATAGTACAACAAATTTTTTTATAGGATTCATCATTCTTATTGCGCTTTTATTCATTGGTGCGACTATCGCAGATCTTGGCATCGATTTAAGTTCAATGGACGGTCCGAATGCCACAGTATGCAAAATTATCGGAGGTATTTGCCTTTTATTGACTTTTGGTGTGGTGTTCTATATGTTGAGTTTCGCACACTAAATATTTGAAAAACCTATAATGTTTAAATAAGGCCACTGCATAACCTGTCTATAAATGCAAGGGCTTTATTTATTTTCAGGAAAATTCCGTAAAGCTATTCTTTGGAACAACTTCATTTCATCTAATCACTTTCAAAGTTTCTTTAATTTTCATTTTTTTATTTGTCTGACATATTAAATATGTAAAACGCATAAGAACCCGGGAGATGAAAAAACATGAAAACAAGTAAAAGAACATATTTAATTGAGTTTTACGATCATTCAACCAATCAGCAAATTTGTCAGGCAGAAATTTTGCTCGGTCTTGACAATCTGATTGTTAAACAATGCAATAATTATGATTCTAAAGATTTAGAAGAATTATTAGAAGCAAGATCAGCTATTCCTTCTAAAATTGAAATGGATGATATAATTTTAAAAAATTAGGATTAACAAAAAGAAAATATGAATTTGGCAGGATGACAGAAGCCCGTGTTCTATACGCTGCATTAAATAACTTTAAAACAAACAAAGACCAGATTGCCGTTTATCCATTGGAAAACACAACTATTTGTATGATTGCCTTAGACAATCGGTATAGCAATATTTATTTTTGGAATAAAAGAGAAAAAGGAAAGTAAGATATGTATTTAATGCATAGAGATAAGGTTGCCCAAGCTTTGTTGTCTCACCAAACGAAGATTTTGTCAATACTTTGCAAGTAAGAAAAGTTTTTTCAAAAAGCTGTTCTAGAGTTGAGAAAAGGAATTGGAATATATCAACAGACAATTGATGGAAATAAAATAATTATAGGAGAAAAACAGAATGGGAAAAAATAAAATGAAAGTAGGAAAAGTAGATTTTAGGGACGTAAAAGAAACAGCAAAGACAGTTGTTCGAGAAATCAGCAATAATGATCCAAACTGGAATTGGAAAGTAGATGTACTTAAAAATGAAATTCGTGTATGGTGGGAATATTTGCAGTATTGCGATACAGAAGATAGTCACTTTACTATTAAAATGAGCGACAGAGTGGCTGAATGTGGAGCTGATACAGATTTTATGGCAGCAAGAAATGAGCATGATGAATATATGACAGGCAGAATTATTGGAATAGATGAATGCTGGCAGGATGGAGATCTTAATACCTGTGTAGCAGAATTGCTCAGGGAAATTGCTATGATAGCTCACAGCAGATATTAGGAGGTCGGATGATGGCAAAGATCTATAGAGATAAGATTACAGGAAAAAAATTATATCCGGTTTGCGGATGGGAAGAAAATCAGCACAAAATTTATAATGCGCATGATCGAATTATGATTAGAATTTATGAAGCACAGAAAACAGGAAAAGAAGATCTGGAGGATCTATATAAAGAGCAGGAGCGTATAGAAAAAGCTCTTGAAATTATAGACAGGCATATCATAGATGGATTAGTGTATGCAACTTATGAAGATGGACTAATTGTAAAAGATCTTATTTGGGCTTATGATATCAGACCTTAAAAAATATATTTTTGACTATTTAAAAGAAAACAGAAGAAAGGAAAGATAAAATGAAAATGTGTGTAACAGGCCATCGGCCAAACAAATTGTATGGATACGATCTATCAAATCCTCAATGGCAGAATTTAAAAGAACAGTTCAAAAAGATTCTAAAAGAGAATAATTGCGAAGAAGCGATTACGGGAATGGCACTTGGAGTTGACACAGTATTTGCATTGGCAGTGTTGGAATTAAAAAACGAAGGATATGACATTAGGTTGCATTGTGCGATTCCGTGCAAGAACCATTCTTGCAAGTGGATCAAAGAGAGTGTTGATCAATATAATGCGATCCTTTCAAAAGCAGATATTGTTAAGCTAGTATCTGATGAAGAATACAAGCCTTGGTTAATGCAGAAAAGAAATGAATATATGGTTGATTTGGCTGATAAAATCATTGCTATCTGGGATGGCTCAAATGGTGGAACAGCAAATTGCGTAAAATACGCAGAAAAATGTGGCAAGGAAATCATAAGAATTGCACCAAATAAAAAATAAAAGAAAGGTTGTGAGTAAATAATATGGCGAAATTAATTTTAGTAGATAATTACAATAGAGAATACATAGAAGATATTTTGGTAGCGGCCAATATCAATGAGGAAACTGCAAAGAAAAAAGCTGATGAATATAACGTACTCCACCATCATGGGGATTATTTTGCGAGAGTCGTACCAGATGATTATAAATTATGGAAGGCATAAGCGAGCTTGTATAATCCATAACAAATATATATTCGAAGATTTATAAAATTCAAAGGAGAACAAAATGTCCATTGAAACAATTATAACAATTTTAAATATAGCAACAATAGCTGCAGCAATAACGTGGATAGGATTTACTTTATATAGTATTTATTTAGTGTTTATGTATCGGCCTGGTGTCATGGGAGGAATGATATTGTTTCTTTTAGGGTTTATGCTATTAGTTATTTCTATATTTTGTTGGAAAGAAGCAAAAATAGAATCGACGGTTAAAACAACGCTAGATCAGGAATATTATGGCTATTCCAATTACAAAACAACACTAGATCAGAAATATTATGGTTATTCCAGAAGCTTTGTGTATAATGGCGACAAATATAACATTGATTATGATCACGCTACTGAAACATTAACATTTTTCAAAGGAAACAATTTTAGCATTGACGGAACGTACTCAATAGAATAATAGCGTAAAAACACGACATGTAGAGGATGGGAACAATTTCTTATCCTCTTTTTTATGTCTTCAATAAAAATAATGATGTATTCTTATAATTTTTCGCCATGTCCATTTTTTGCCCGGTACATATATAATATATATTTTTTAAATAGATGTTTATTTATAATATGTCAAGTTTGCAGAAGCGAAGAATGAAAAAGCTGAGATGACATAATGAGAGGCGTCTTATACCGAAAAAACTTAATAATGTCTGACATATTAAATATGAGCTTTAAAATAAAAAATAGAGGAGAGGATAATATGAATAATTTTAAAGGGGTTTCTAAAGAATATCTCCAAAATCTAACAAAAGAAAATAATAGATATAAAGATTTTATATTGCTTGACACCCCAATTCCATTTAACAAAATGTGGAAAGATAAGAATATTAATATAGTGCAATTATATTGTATTGAACCTTGTGGGGAAAATCACATTGTAGGATTTTGCGGTCAATGTGCTTGGAAAAACAATACTATTTATCCTCTGGATGACGATTCTTATTATTCTTCAATGTTAGTGTATGGGTATAAATAGGTTTCCAATAAAAAAGAGGGAATAAATAAAGGCTTAGATATTTTAGTATACGATTATTAGTATTCAGGAATTAAAAAGAGAATGGGAAAAATTCAATTCAGTACAAAAGCCCCGGTATTTATTGCCATGGCTTTTGCATTTTTCTTTTTTTAATTCGGGTTTTGGCATTAACACAAAAACAATTTTTATTTTTTCTGACATATTAATAATAATCAATGAATTAAGGATAAAGGAGCAAAAACAAAGAAAAAAGAATAAAAAAAGATTGGAGAAAAAATTTATGGAATTAAAAGAATTCGCTAAAATGTTAAACGGGAAAGAGTATGGATATCCGCAGTTTACAAAAGAGGAACTTCAGATAGCAAAAGATAATGGTTTTGTTATCGTAAGTGGTGCATCGGACGATCTTGTGGAACTCGAAGGAGCGATCACAGATGAAGGAGATTGCTTCGATGGAGGAAGATTGTATGTAAAAGCTATTCCTGGAGGTGGATTTGTCCACAACTGTGAAAGATCTAATGTTTTCAGTTTTGAAGCAAAATGGTGCATGGATAAAGACGAGAATGGCAACATCATTTCCTGGACATACGATACATCAATTGTACATGAAAATTTTATGATTTATGAAGAAGGAGAACCTTATTGTAGAGGATTTGTGTTTAGAGTGGTAGACGAAAATAACTAAATTGCCAGAAAGGAATTTGAATTTTATATGGAGCAAAATATGGAAAGTATTTTATTTGTGATAGGAGTTTTAGTTCCGTTAATTCTTATGTTCATAAAGGTTGTGTTAGATTTAATGAATGAAGACATAATTCTACCAATTTCTTCAAATGGATTCGATTATGTTTTCAGCCTATGGATCAATATGCTTATTTGTATGTTGTATGTAAGTGTTTTTCAAAAGATCAACCCATTTATTATTTTGGGAATAGAAATATTAGTCGTTGTTATAAATATTATTTATGTTGAAAAATTTGATAAGTGGGCATTGAATGCTAAAAAAGATTTTTGGGAAGAAATCATAAAAGAAAGCTGTGTTCATAATGATACATTGACACAAGTCACAGAAAAAGAGATGGCTAATTTTCATAAGTTATCACGTAATGAGCAGAAAAAATGGCTGCAAGAATTGTATATATACGAGCCTATAAAAGAGGAAAATGGAATTTTCGTAAAATCAGCATCTGGATTAAAATTGATTTCTGACGTCAATTTTTCGTTGTTAATTGAAACGGATGAAGATTTTAAAGATCTCGAATGCATTCTTAATAAAGAATAGAAATTTAGTGAAAAATAATAAAAAAAATGAGGTGAAAAATGAGTAGTCAGAATTATTTAATTTGTTGGGAAGAAGATAGTATAAAAAAATGGGATATGATAATAGAAAAAGACAGGAATGCCTTTCTTATGAATTTATTGCAGAATTCTAATGTAAATAAACATACTATTTTTATCATCCCATGCTGTGGCGGTTTCGTGTCAGGTATTTGGCTTTGGAATACACACAGAAATAGCCGTATAGATTTTTGGAACTTTTTCGAAGATTACGGAATGCTGTATGAACCACCTGTAAAAATGGAAGAAAGTAAATTTCTTTTACATGAACTTCATGAAAAGAATAGTGACGACACAAAATATGGGTGGATTTCTCCAGATGGAAAATATTTTCATTGCGGTTATCAAGGACATGTTGCGTTGGCAAATAATATATGTTTTGGCATAGTAAATACTGATAATTCAGAGTTTTATCTTGAAGAACATGGTTGGTGCAAAATTTATAAACCCTTATTTGAAGAACAATATCATGTTTATGTAGGGAAGAACTGCGTTATCACAAATGCGCAAATGAAAAATTGATTGAATTAGGGCTTGATAATGCAAAAGATTTGTCCAAGATGCTTTGCAAGGAATAAACATTAAATTCAAATTTAGAAAGGATGAAAAATGGGATATAATAATATGCCCGAAGCGACAACAGCATTGCTAATGTCGTTTCCGGGAAGTTTCATAAATGAACGCAATGAATTTATTGCTGATAAACGAAGCAATCAATATTTTATTTTGCGAGATTGCAGACAACCAAAAGATATTGATTGCAAAATTTTAGAATGGTTGTCAAGATCTGCAAGCAAAGGCAGTCCATATATGCAAGAGTGGCGAAATCAAAAATATAGAAATCGTATGCTTGATGGAATAAATGCTTATATGGGTACTGAATTTTCAAGAGATGAGATGTTAGAGATTTATACATACCTCGGAAACGCTTGTGATCATGAGAAAACGATCAGATTCATTCAAAACAATTATGACTTCTCTGTTTTAACCACAAAACAAGAGAAAGAGTAAAAACTTTAACATAAAAACAACGACTAATAAAAAGGAGAATAAAAATGACTGAAACAACAATAATTGCAACAATATCCATCTTAATAATAATAATAATGGCTTTTACTGCTTCTGCTACAGTTTTGTGTGATGCGTATGAACACGGGATATCAGCTGGTTTTATCATACCGCTTATGATTCTGTTGTGGATTTTTGTAGGGTTTTGTGTCCTTCGTATTTCGGAAGGCGCTAAAACAAAATCCGCTGCCGACACGACTATTGAAACGATATTAAATCAAAATTATTATGGTTACACTAATTATCATGACGATAACAAAGATAAGAGCTTTGTGTACAATGGCAAAAAATATAACATAGATTACGATTATACCACTAACACATTGGTAATTTTTGAAGCAGATGGTGTTAGCGTTGATGCCACATATGTGAATGGACAGAAGCAGGTCATAAATAAGAATAATTAAAAACGCAAATTCGATATAATGTAAAAGAGAGACTCGTTATTTTGGTCTCTCTTTTTGTTGCCAATATCAATATTTAATGTGATCGTACATATTCTTATTTTTATATTTTTCAAGATCTGACATATTAAAAATATAATGAAAGTTATTGAAAAAAGGAGAACAAAGAAAAAATGGATGTAGATTTTTTGTGCGCAATAATATACGCTTTTATCGCGTTCGTATACTTGTTATTTGGAATAGAATTAACAATGCATGACAATGAATATAGTTCAGACAGTCGATATATTACTGTAACGGTATTCGTGGCGAGCGGAATATTTGTGTTTTTATCTATCGGAAAGATGTTAGAGTTTTTAAAATTAGTTTAAACATATGGATATGGAGGAAAATGAATGAGAATTATATATGGGAAATCGGTATATGAGACCAATGAAGCGTGGGTAGAGCCTTATTTAATAGGATGGAGTCTATACTTCAAGGTAAATGGCATAGAAAAAATGATTTGTTTACCAAACACAACTTATGAAAAAGAAGAAAATGTTACAAAAAGATTTTTGGAACCCCTAATGGAAAACGGGTTTTTAAAATTATAAAGAAACAAGAGACTCAACATAATAAGTAATTCTAATAAGGAGGAAAAACAGAATGTTCCAATGTACAGCAGAGGAATTAGAAACTTATAAAAATGCATTAAGAAATGCAAAAACCTTTGTGAAAAGGACTTCTGATCATGGAAATGACGTTCAGATTAGTTATGGTGGAATTAAAGTCAACATATGTGATGATAGAGAGAAACATGTTTCTCAGGAAGTTTTAAAGGATATGTGTGAGACAATATTATTATGTTTGTTGCAAAATGACTAGACAATAGGTTTGATAACAAAACGTTACATAATAGCTCGGAAAATTCAATTTTCCGGGCTATTTCAATGTTGATTTCTGACATATTAATTATGACTAAAAAATAAGAAGAACATAAGAAAGGAAACTAAAATGAGAAAAGGACAAGAAAAAATAATCAATAAGGCTAAAAAGCAAAAATTGCCAGAGGAGGAAATTGAATATTTAAAAAACGCAACTTACAGTATAGATATTTTACAATGCATATATCATTATTTTTGCTTTCATGATAAGAAAATTTATACGCCTAATGAAATTATAGCTGAAGTAGAGCGGTGCTTAAGCATTCCTCATGAACATTTGCCACAAAAAGAATATATGCGAAGACTCAATTATTATATTTTACCTAATGAAATGATCTGGTGGAGTGAAAATGAAAATGAATTTTATTATAAAAAGCTTTGGAAAAGTCATATCAAAAATGTGATTATTAAAAAAAAGAGCAATTCATTTGAGCTTGATAATTTGTATTTTAAAATGTTGCTAATAGAAATACCTTACCTCGATTTAAAGAGAATATATTATTTATATGAAAAAGGAACGCAAATTGAACAATTTTTTATTGAAAAATGCATCTCCCAATTATTTTATGAACCAAATATAAGCATATCTCAAGATGAGAAAAAAGACTTTATTAATAATCGCTTCCTAACATTTATGTATTATTGCCTAGATCATCATTATTATTTGGACTACAGGACTATCAATAAAATATTTTCTAAATTCAAAAGAGATGCAAAACTTTTAGAGAAAGTAAATTGGGATATTTTTTTTAGTAACGTTGAAAAAGACTCATTTGTAAAGTCCCCATGTCTTACCTTTGTTCCTCCTGCAATAGAAAATCTCAATACTCAGTCAATAACAATAGTAACAGATGCAGCATTAAATTTCGAGGAATTAGATAAAGTTTTTTATGATAAATATCCTTTGTTTCTTAAAATAAAAGAAAGGTTCCCTGCATATTTCGAAAATTCAGGGTGGGCGTGTTGGAATTCTGGACTAACAAAAGACAGTCTGAATATGTTGTTGCAATTAGAAAAGAAGGAGAGAGCAGAAATTATAATTAAAAAGCCTAGTGTCGAAACAATAGGAAAATATAATACCGATTATATAAATCTTAAATTCACATTTTATGAAAATATAGCATTCTTTCAAGGAAGACGAGGCACCACATATGGCCCAAATAAAACGTCTTATTCCAAAAAATGTTTCATAACGAAAGATGGAAGAATTTTTAATAAAAACAAAGACCGAATTTATCCTGTTTCTATAAAAGATTTTATAAGGTATCAAAAATTAGATAATGGTGAATTAAAGGAATTCCTTGATATTATCTTGGAAAACGCTATAACACATAGTTGTCTCGCAAAAGACGTTCTTCACGATTGTTTGGGAAAGTGCCTTATTCCGATTTCTTTCAACCAGCTTTATGACTATTATAATAAAGCACATTTTTTGAAATCGACATATAAATTAGCCAATGAACTTCCTATCGATTGGAATAAAATAAATATAAATATTGGGTATATGATTATTAAATCATACCCATATGTCAAGCCTGGAAAAAGTCAGCAGATTCTTCTTAATGAGAAAGATAAAGCGGGGACACTTTTGAATGATTTTGAATATATTCCCAGGATGCGTGTGAAATCCAAAATAGAGGAATGGTTAAGCTTAATCATAGTTTCACGTATTAGACAGAACGGAAAAACATTTGCCGATGAATTCTCAAATGTGCAAACGGGAATATTAGAAGATGAAACAGATGAAACAGATGAGACTTTAAAAAAAATAGCAAAAGATTATGTACATATGACTTTGTTGAAAAAGGAAAAAGTAGATCTTGCTATTCGGTCTTATGAAGAATTGGAGAATAAACATGATGAATGCAGTAGAATTAGTTATAATAAAGTTACTGGAAAAGTCAGGATACCCGAAGATACAGTATTTCGTGAATTAAGAAAAATTCTTCCAGAAGAATTTGAGTGGATCACGACTAGAAAACGATTGATAAATGAGACTAAATTGCAAGGACATTGCGTCTGGAGTTATGCCGACGAAATCACAAATGACAAATGCGCAATATATTCTTATGTAGATTATTCTGGAGAAATGAGTTATGAAGGCAATCCTAAAAGATACACTATTGAGTTTCGTTATGATCGTATAAAGAATAAATATTTTATAGAACAAACACAAGGAAAATACGATAGAGTGAATGCGTCAAAAATGAGTGACTATATTAACAAAATATTAGATGAATATTATCAAAGAAAAAGTGCTGCATAAAATAATTATATATAAGAGAAAGTACAAAGAAAAGTACTTTCTCTTATTTTTTATAAATCCGACATATTAAATATGATAAAAAATAAGAAGAAAAAAGGAGTGAATATATATGAAAAACAATATTGTGTATATTGTATTTGAGTATGCTGAACCAACTAATAAAATAATCGGAATTTATAAAAATAAGAAATACGCAAAGAAAGCACATATGGAATCTCCCTCATGGAGGTATATAGAGGAACATATTGTGCATTAAAATTTTAAATTGATAATAAAAAAGGGCGTCAGATATGAAAAATAGCAGTGAAAAGCAAAACAGTGTAATAACACTGATTGAGACAGGAGATTATGTTTGTTCCAGAAAAGAGGAATTGAATATGTATAAGGAATTAGAAAAATACGATAAAGACCACACTAAGTCATCCACAAGTAACAAAACCAGATACAGGGTTGTAAGCGATAGAAGAAGTTACGGCGTGTATCAAGATTTTGAATATGCTAAACAGTATTGTGGAGACTTGACTTTGCAAGCGAGTTGTTATGGTTCAAGTGAGTATTTTTGGATTGAAGAAGAGGGTGCATAAATATGAAAGATATAGAATGTTGCGCAAACTGTAAATATTGTTTGGCATATCCTAAGAACAATAGTTATGGTGATATTAATTATTTATGCGCAATTAATGGATTTTTTCTTCATAGCATAACAAAGGAAAACGCAAAGTTAAAACGGTATTCTCCCGGTGGGAAAGAATTGATTTGTAAGTTTGAGCAAAAAACTTAAAATATCAGCTTAGATACATGGGCTTAAGTAAAATGGGACGATTGAAATATCGAAGTATCGTAGACTTGAATCAAGAGTTCCTTTTGATAATTGGAGGTAAAATAATGGATGAATTAAGAACAACACCACATGATTTTATATGGAGAGTGAAAAATCCTCAAGATTATTGGGCAGATACATTAAAAGAAGTGAAGTATGATGTCTATTTAAACGGCAAAAGAAGAGGTGGTTTTATTGGAGTCAATAGAACATTTGACGATGATACGTATTATGTAAATTATTATGATGAAAACAATAATATTGCATATTGTACTGCCTACACAGATACAGAAATTATTTTGAAACGAGTGAACCGAAAGGAGTAATGATCTAATGAAGATAACAGGAATAATTCGTAGAGTTGATGATTTAGGCCGAATAGTAATTCCAAAGGAAATTAGAAGGCAGGTGTTTGGGAAAACAGACGCATCTGGTGAGCCAATGGAAATATTTATTGACGGAGAAAATATTTTACTCCGAAGATATGAGGAAATACAAACATGTAAATGGATAAAATATGATTATAGAACGATTTGTCCTAAAAAACACGATGCGAACAATCCATATTGGAGAATACCTGAAAATATGGATAAATTAAAATATTGTCCTTATTGTGGCAAAGAAATAGTTATTGAGGATTAACATGAAACGATGATTTACTAAGAAAGTGAGGAAATAATATGGTAAGAAAAGTTAACAATAGATTATATAAAATCAATACATATGCTTCTGCACACATTATTGAAATAGATGACAATTATGATGAAGAAGTACAGAAGTTAAGAAAAGAAATTCAGCTTGACAGTCTTGGATATAAATTAAATTTACTTGTATATCTTGCCACATTAACGGTACAAGGCTATGCGATTTTAAGTGTAACGGAATTTAACATTGATGGAAGTAAACCTAGAGTTGCTTATGCAAGTAACAAGGATTTTAAAAAGATTGTTAAGTATTATTCTAAGATGAAAGCATAGGAAACGGAAATTTTCTATTCTCGTAGAAATCAAACAACAATAATTAAAAGAAAAGTGGAGGCGTTACTATGACAAGAGAAAGAGAAGTCGAACTATTAATGATGGACAGATGTACAAAATCGGAAGCAGAGAAGCATTTGAAAGACGGCTCTACAGTATTTGAAGATTAAGTTACCGCAATCTCCGAAGCTTTAGCTTCGGGGTTAAGGTAACAAGACATTAGCCGACCTAAGTCGGCGGAAAGGAGAAATTGATATGATTAAAACCAATAGAGCTATTGTTTACAGATTATATCCAACTAAAAAGCAAGCGGAACTTTTTCAAAAGACTTTTGGCTGTGTAAGATTTGTATATAATAAGATGCTTTCAGTTCAGGAAGAACGATATAAAAATAACGAAAACCATCTCAGTAAATATGATATGAACTTGTATTGCAATCACAATCTTAAAACAGAATACATTTGGCTTAAAGAAGTAGATAAGTTCGCTTTAACAAATGCGATATATCACTTGGAAGATGGCTATCAAAGAATGTTTAAACATCTTGGAAAACATCCAAGATATAAAAATAAGCATAAAGCAAAGAAGTCATACACTACAAATTTTACAAATAACAATATCGAAGTTGGAGAGAATTATATCAAACTTCCAAAAGTAGGAAAAGTTAAAGCTAAAATCAGCCTTGATACAAGATGTTTAAAAATTAAGTCAGCCACGGTCACGCAAAACAGAGATGCGACTTATCAGGTGTCTATTCTTTTCGAGATTATAGAAGAAGAGCCAGTACAAATTATTCCTACAGAGAATAATACAACTGGTTTGGATTATAAATCAGATGGGTTGTATGTAAGCGATACAGGAGTAGTTGCAAATATGCCACATTATTATAGGCAGTCAGTAAAGAATATTGCTAAACAGCAAAGAAAACTTCGTAATAAAGTAATTGGTAGCAAGAATTATTATAAACAACAGAAAAAGGTTGCTAAAATTCATAGACATATAGCAAATCAGAGAAAAGACTATCTACATAAACAGTCTACTGCGATAGCCAAGCAGTATACTTATGTATGTGTAGAAAGCCTTAATATGAGAGCTATGTCTAATAAGGGTTTTGGTAACGGAAAAGCTACATTAGATAATGGTTATGGAATGTTTTTAGATATGTTAGCTTATAAATTACAAGAACGAGGTGGAAACCTTATTAAAGTAGATAAATGGTTTCCATCAAGTCAGATATGTAATTGTTGTGGTTTTCAAAATCTAATACTAAAGGACTTAGCTATCAGATATTAGAACTGCCCTAATTGCAGAGTAATCAATATAGATAGGGATGTAAATGCAGCTAAGAATATAAAGCAAGAAGGATTAAGACTATTATGTGTAGCTTAGTAATCTAAAAATATAGTAGGTATGGACGATACCGAACCTTAAAGCTTGTGGACATTGTGGGAAAACTGCCAAAAGGTGTAACAATAACTGTAATGGAAGAAGCAGGAATCCCCTGAGCTTTAGCTCTAGGGAGCGTCAAGAAAGCGATAAAGATGAATATCGTAAAATGGTAATGAATAAGATCCCCGTAAGAGATTGGGGGATTGTAGAAGATAACGGAAAAACATATTATATTATGTATGCATTGTAAATAAAGGCGAACATATAAAGAAAAGAGGTTGGGATGTCCAACCTCTTTTCTTATCCGTAGTGTTTACTTTTTGCCCGACACATATATAATATATAATTTTTAAAGCGATTTATGTTACTTTTTTGTTTTTATACACCCTTCAGTGATTCTGTCTGTTTCTCTTATTTTTCAAAGATCTGACATATTAAGTATAAATTTAAAAACAAAGGTGAAAGGAGCTTATCACAAAATAATATAATATTTTTTAAAAAATAAGTGAGAGTTTCCTTTAGGATAATGAGAATAAGGATGGTGACATAAATGAAATATACATGTTATGATTGGTATGGAAATAAGAAAGTAGACAATATTGATAACTTAAAAGATGCAGTAAGAGAAGCGCTAAAATTAGATTGTGAAGTCCATGATGAAAATGGAGATATCATCTATTCGAAATGGGACGGTTGGAATGGAGATTACCCAGAAATTGAAAAAAGATGGTTTTCTGTAGCTGAGATGCAAATGGTCAGTAAGGCAAAGAACTTTATTGAAAAGACAGGAATGTTATCCGAATGGCGTAAGTTAAAGAGCGATCAATTTTTAAAATGGGCAGATGAACCCGAATGGCGGAGTAATAATAGATGGAGTGTGGTTTACGATTGGGTAAATGACGGAAGATTTGCTGATGTTGATGCTCCGATAGATATTATTGATTGTCTTGTTGAAGAATGGGAAGAAACGATGGGATTAAAGAAAAGCGCTTATAATATGCAAAGTTTTACGCATATGTTAAGTATTAAAGAAGAGCTGCTTGATTTAGCGAATGACATTGAGAAACAATATTCAGAAATGAGAAATGAATGTTACGAAGAATTTTTTGAATTAAAAAAATCTACCTCTGATGAAGAAGAAAAAATGCGCTTATATTTTGAAAAAATTTCAAGTGACTATAAAACGCGGATTAAGTGGATTAAAAAGAAATTGCCATTAGGAATCACAAAATTTTATAACATTTCCAGCACAACAATGTTTTTGAAGGATAGGACTATTTTCATTGGAGTTAATTTCAACAAAGCTGATAGGCCAAACTGCTATGTTGAAGTCACCATAAACGATATTGAAAACATCAAAGAATAGAAAGAGTAAAAAGGAGATAAAAAATGATAGGATTTTCAAAAATGGCATATGATGCGCTCGCAGAAGGACCGAACGACAGAATACCTTCAGATCCTAAAATCATGTGGAAGAAAAGTAAGTTGGCGACAATTTGGGTGTTTTTATGTTTCACTATAGAGATTCCGCTGACATTATTAAAATATGTTACTATGGCAATATGTTTCATTCCTCATGCAATATATGAAGCGCTGGACTCTACTGTGAAATTTTAAATTTCACAAACATAATTTGTGGCAATTGTTATAGGCTAGCGAAGCCATTAGACAATTAACATTTCAAAAACAAAAGAACTAATCGAAAGATTGGTTCTTTTTTGTATTCATAAAATGAACTGTAGAAATATGTAGCTTGTCATTGACTATGTTGTGGTTAAAGGAAAGCCAGCTTTTTACTCTCATTTTCTAATTTTCTGACATATTGAATATGAAATTCACAAATTAAGAAAAGAGGAGCAAAAAATGAGACTTACGAAATATACTGTTGAATTTGACGAAGCAAGAAAGCCAATATTGGCAAAAGAGAGATCATTCAATTATTTAGTCGCAGAACAATTAAATACTCCAGAGAGAATAGTTGAATTAATAATTGATGTTTTCCGGGCAGACAAACAAGTGGAGGAACATGTCTGGCTTTTAGCATTAAATGCAAAACTAAAACCAATTGGTGTCTTTGAAGTCAGCCATGGCTCAGGCGAAGCATCTGCTTGCGGAATGAGAGAAATTTTCATGCGATTATGCTTATGTGGAGCATCGGCATTTACGATTGTCCATAATCATCCGACTGGAGACTGTTTTCCGTCAAAAGAAGATAGACAGATAACAGAGACTTTAAAAAATGCCGCAAAACTTATGCATATAAAATTTCTGGATCACATTATTATTGGAGCCGGAGAATTCTATTCATTTACAGAGAATGAAAATAATACAAAATAAAATACAAAATAATTAGGAGGCAAGATATGGTTAAATGTATAAAAACTGCTGCAAAGAATACGGCAGATAATACAATGCCAGTATATACAGATTCAAGAAGCATCAAAAATAAGATTTATGAGGAATACCGAAAGTATGACACTGAACTGAATTCTTTGTTTTTTGATTTCCAAGTGAAAATGCCAGAAAAGGAGTTGTTGAAGATCTATTCCGAGGTCGTACATGTGATTAATGGTGACGATGTGGCGAAACTAGAAGATGTCAAAATTCAGTTAAGTGATTTTTCGACAAACACAATTATTGGCAAAAGAATGGATTTGATCGCAGAGGGACAGTATGAAGAAATTTATGAAGGAAGTTTTAAAGAATTTTTGGAAAGCTTTAACAACAGAGAAAAAGAGACAGGCATATACCGAATAACTCTAATCGCAGAGAATGCATTGAAAATCGTTAGTGGATATAAACTTGATTTCGTGTGGTAGAAAAAGTAATTATCAAAAAGAGGTAAAAAGGCGAGAGAATTGTAACATAGAAATAGGCACAAGGATCTCGCCTTTTCTTTTGCAATAAAATCTCAAATTCCAAATTTTACATAAAAATCTGACATATTAAAATAGATCATAAAAAAGCAAAAAGAAAGGATGAAGAGAATGCAAGTAGCCAAAACAACAGCTGTAACAGTTGATTCCAAAAGGGAAGATAGCAAAAACATGACAAAAGATAAAGGTCTCTCCAAAAAGATCACGTTGTTTGTAATCGCCGCAATATCTATTATCAGTATTGTGTTTTTGTTTTTTACAACATGGATTTTTAAAGATTTGGATAAAATCATGAAAGAAGTTGTATATGATGCAACTCTTGAAAGTTATAAGGCAGAAATTAAATCAGAAGTTCAAAGCGCTTTAGCAATCATTGATGGATATTATAGCCAATATGAAGCAGGAGAAATTGATGAAATAACTGCAAAAAGGAATGCAATGGAAACTATCCGGAACATTCGTTATGGAGATGATAATTCTGGATATTTATGGATCGATGACACGAATTATAATTTAGTTATGCACCCTATTTTACCTGAGCAGGAGGGAACAAATAGAAAAGAACTGACTGATCAAAATGGAGTAAAAATCATTCAGGAAATTATAAAAACCGCAAAAACAGGCGGCTATAACGAATTTTATTTTACTAAAGCTGATGGTACAACAGTTGCTCCTAAAATTGCATATAGCAAGGAATATTCTAAATGGGGATGGATTATTACTACAGGAATTTATACGGACGAAATTCAGCAGCTCGTTGATGATTCGGCAGGCATTACTAGAATAAATAATATTTTTAATCGTTCATCTTTATTTATGATTGCAATTGGAATTGCCCTTACACTAGTGATGTCAATTGTTACTTATTTTTTAGTGAAACAGTTGGTTAAAGTTTTGAACACTGTAAAAAACCAATTGACTTTACTTGCCAATGGTGATTTAACATGTGAAATTCAGGGGAAGATGACAAAACGTCCGGATGAAGTAGGCGCAATGGTTCGCAGTATTAATGCGGTTGTAAATTCTTTTAAAAACAGCATTAATACGGTTAAGAATACTTCTGATATGGTTAATGAAAATAGTGACAATATCACAAATATGGCAACCAGCGCAGTAGACGCAACAAATCAGGTTGCCAGCGCAATTGAGAATGTTGCAACAGAAGCAACAGAACAGGCTTCTGCGGTTGAAATCATGGCTAAAAATGTAGAAGATCTTACTTCTTCAAATAAAGAAGTTACTTCAGCTGTAGCAGAAATCAGCCAACATATTAAGGAGCTTGAGATAAATTCAAAATTAATGAAAGAAAAAGTTAATTTAATGTCTGATGAAAGTCAATCAATGGATGAGAATGTACAGGCGATCCAAAAGAAAATCGAAGAAACGAATGATAGCATTCAAAAAATGCAATCTATTATTGGAAGTATCGACAATATTGCGTCAGAGACAAATCTGCTGGCCTTAAATGCTTCGATTGAGGCCGCTCATGCCGGTGACGCCGGAAAAGGATTTGCTGTTGTGGCTGCAAATATTAAACAGTTATCAGAAGGCACTTCTAAAGAATTGGGCAATATAAAAACTATTATTGAAACCTTAGTCGCTGATTTTGAAGAATGCAAAAAATGCATCGAACAAGTAGTTAAAAGTAATTTGGATAACAATGAGGCAACTCAAAATGTTATTAAATCTTTTAGAATTATCGATGATGGCGTGGCAGTTTCAAATGAAAAATTGATCCAGATCCAGCAGTCGAGCGACATGATGATTGGAAATATCAAGAATCTGAATGAACAGGTTCATAACATTGAACACGGAGCAGAAGGCAATGCAGCGGCAACAGAAGAAATAAACGCAAGCGCGGAAGAATTAGCAGCCTTATTATCAAGCATTGATGAAAATTGCAGTAACATGTCTAATAATATGAAGACACTAATGGATGATTTGGAAAAGTTCACAACTGAATAGCATACATGTGAGGAGTATGCAAATTTGATAGGCTTGTAGTTCACTGCAAGCCTATTTTTTATTTATTCTACTTTTCTGACATATTAAATATAGATTTTAAACATGAAAAAAGGAGAATTTTATGCAAAAAACGTATTTAATGGTTAATAAGGATGAATTATTTGCTGTGCTTGTTTGCAATAAGAAAACGGGAACATCCGTTTATAAAAACATCGGAAATAAAGATAGCCTAATTGCATTCATTGCTCAACATTTAAATGGATTTAATTCTTTTGATAACTTCCTTCTGAAACGAGATTATCAAATTGCAAAAACACAAGGAGAAGATTTAGGGAAGAAATTTGACCGTTGGTTAAGGGCAGAAAAATTTGATCTATATTATTTACATGATGCTTTTTTATATGGTACAAAAAACATTTTCTTCTCGCAAGCTTATTTTGTACCGCGAACAAATAACCTTGAGTATAGTATTACGTTTTACACTTTAGCAGGAAGGACAATTGATATTCGCAATTATATTGATGATGTAAGGGCGTTTATTGTTGCCGGAAAGTTGTTTGATGAACCTACGCAAACTATGCAAAAGGAAAAATGCAGCCAAATCCGACGTTCGCACACAACTTATTCTTGTTCAAGAAGGAACCTTAAGAACATTTCTTTACAAAAAGAAATTTGTGAAGAGGAAGGCTTACATTTTCGAAATAAAGCTTTTGATAAGGAAACACGACCAAGAAAGGGTCATCATAGTACAGGATGGAAAGATCATAAATATGCTAAGCAATGGGAGCATAATTTACAAAATAGAAAAGTTGAAGTTTGCTCACCGCGAATGTATTGGAAAGAAATTTCTATGCAAAGAGAAGATGTGCTTAACAAGCTGATGAAATTGGAAGATAACCTTTCTTTCGAAAACGATAAAATGAATTTGTGAAAAGGAAACAATTGGAAAGGAAAATAAATGAGAAGATTAAAAGGAAGTACAAGAGGAATCACATTCTCTACCAATAAGGTTAATATAGGTGATCGATTTCGATATTTTGTTGATATTAAAGATAAGACGGTCTCAATTATCCCCGATGTAAACGGCTCAATTGTTGCGAGCAAAAAGAAATCCGGGAAAAACATTAAAGCATTATTTGATCTTCGCTCAAAGGAAGTAAAAGAACTGATTCGCAATTCAGCATATATGGAAATTGAAGAAAAAGAAGGTTCTTTTGTTATCCATGTATATGCTAAAGCCGCAAATAAAATATGCTTATTTCGTAAAAATAGAATTTTGTTAGACGAGATTCTTGGAGAAGAAACAGGGAAAATTATCGTTCCATATAAAATGTTACAAGAAGCAATCGGTTCAACAGTAAGATATGAAAAATCTATTTTTTCAGATGAAGCTTATTTTAAGTATTTGCAATCAACAGTTCCGACATTCACAAAATATCCTGCTAAGGAAAAGTTGAAGAAAATTTATGATGTTGTGTCATTGTTTTCTGGAGCAGGTCTTTTTGATAAGGCTTGGTTGGATGGAGGAAGATTCCGATTCGTTTACGCAAATGATTTTTGTAAAGATGTTATTGAAACATACGAACATAATATTGGATCACACATTGTGTGCAAAGATATTCGGGATGTGCAGCCGCAAGAAATTCCATTTTCTGATCTTTTTGTAGCAAGTCCATGTTGTCAGGCGTTTTCCAATGCAAATAGACACAACATGAGAACAGAAGAAGCTGAACAGAAAAGATTATTGATTGAGGAAGTAGGACGCTTGGCAGATGCAAAAAAGCCTAAAGTAGTAGTCATTGAAAATGTACCTCAATTATTGACAAAAGAAAATGGACTATATGTAAAGAGCTTTATGGATTCTTTACCAGGTTATGAATTTACAGCTCAGGTTATTACAGATTCTGAAGTTGGAGGATATTCTGAAAGAAAACGGTGTATTATAATCGCATCTCGAATTGGCAAAATCGAGTTTCCTAAATTAACTGTCGTAACGCCGAAAACAGTAAAAGAAGCATTAGCAAAAGTAGATATGACGTGGTTTAATTATGATGATATTACAATTCCATCAGAAAAGACACAAACTAAAATGTCGTATGTAAAACCTGGAGGAAACTGGAAAGACATCCCTCCAGAAATTGGCGGATATGGCCCAAATACACAGAGTAACATCATGAGACGGTTAGATCCGGATAAGCCATCCATAACTTTAAGCAATTTCAGAAAATCTAATATTCTGCATCCATTTGAAAATCGAATCCTTTCAGTTTCTGAAGCAGCTGCAATCATGGGGTTAGAGAGAGATTTTCGATTTATTAGCGATTCGCTTTCTGCGAAACAGCAGATGGTTGCTAATGGTGTTACTCAAGCGATTGGAAAATTCGTAAAAAACGTTGTGCTTAAAAAACTGGATGAGTTTACCTATGGGAAGTCTAAAACTTCCAAAGTAGTGTTCGTGTGAAAAGATAAAAGCATATAATTTAGCGAATGTTTCAATTGTAACGGAATGAAAAGCAATACAAGACCGAGCAATATTACTCGGTCTTTGTTTTTTGTCATTAGATAATTATTAAATAATACATGCTAATATGTTACAAAAATAAGAAGCACCAGGCGATATTGTCAATTACTTAGTCTTTATTATTAGCATAATATTGCATAAGTTGTACCGAAAAGATAAAAGTATAGTATCTGACATATTAATAATAGACATATTAATAATAAAAACATGATGGGTATTTAATAAAGTAGGAGAAAAAGAAGTGGGTGTAAAAACACATGAAATAAAAGAATATAGCTTTGCAGAGAAATTGGTAACAAAAAAAACAAAAACGATACATAAAGTGATTGAAACATTGTTGTGCATAGGACTAATAGCGTATGCATTCCATATAACCGTAGCCGAAAGTAGCCATTTGGTTGTTTTAGTTATCGTGTTAACTGCAACAATTATATTCATGATAACAGATGCAATACAGGATATACCCAAACAGACTGTGGACAGTAAAATTATACTGTTTGATACATATATGATTGTTCAAAGGAACAACACCGAATACAAAAGAAATAATATTGGAAATGAAAAGTACGCAATACATTATGATGAGGTAAACCAAATTATTTTCGATAGAGAAGACAATGCGCTAATAATATATAAAAAAGATCAGAGCAATTTAAGGATTGAATTGACAAGTAATAAATATGTTGGCATAACAAAGTTTATTGCAGACAGCACTCCATTAAGCGTTGAAATTCGATAAGGGGGAAAACAAAATAGAACCATTTTTAGAGGTAGGAGTACAAAAGCACTTCTATCTGTTTAAAATAATGTAAAAGTAGATAACGATTGTCTTCTTATATTTTGAAAATCTGACATATTGAATATGAAATTTAGAAATAAAAGAAAAAAGGAGAAAAAGCATGAAAAAAACAGTAAAAGAAATTTTTGAAGAAGGTAAGGCGATAGATCTTATGACTCCTGTTGGATATATTTATTTAAATGCAGATCAGGTAAAAAAAGTTATGTCTGGCGAGAAAAAAGTAATTATGAATGCTGGCGTTCGAGGAACAGAAATGCTTATTTCGACAGATTATTTATTTTCATGTGTAGCTGTTGAAGGGGGATATAATCCGGATAATGATACGAACGAATATTTAGTTGATAATATCGCAGAATCGTTAGCCGCTGTATAAGTCGATACTTGAGATAAGACCTTGGAAGAATCCGGGGTCTTATTTTTTTAAGAACATCTGACATATTAAATATAACAAAATGATAAGACAAAAGGAGAAAGAAAAAATGTTGGAAAAATATTTAGAGTTTTTAAAAATAGCTTTTGAAAAATTGATAACTTTTAATAGTGCAGACGCTTCTGTATTTGACTATTTCCAGACAGTTGGATGTGAATTTATCGTAATTCTTATTGGAATTGGTTATTTACTGGCTATTCTATGCATGGTCTTGACACCTTATTTTGGAACAAAGATGATCAAGAATGCTGTCTATAAGAAATCTGGATGGAAAGAATTTATCGATAAGATAAAGGAAGTTCAGCTTATGTTATATGCTGTTAGTAATGAATTGGAAGACCTTTTAGGAGAGCTTTATTTCCCGAAGGATAAAAATTTTAAGATTCTATCTTCCAAAAAACAAGTAGAAAGCAAGAAAATAATAACAGAATTAGCTGAATACACAAAAAGAGAATCAAGTTTTTTTATTAATTTTGAGGATTCTGAAAATATTGATTATTTTAGTGTTTCGTGGGTTGGACAAAAATGCCGGAATATTTCAAAACATTATCATGACTTCGATTTTTTTGATCTAAATGCTGAGGATAGAAAATATATCCCAGATGAAGTCTTGGATATCGAATCATATAATAAAAAGAAATTGTTGCCATATCGATCACTTAAATCAATGCGGAATAGATATCGGATTTCTTTAGTGTTGGCAGAAGCAATTTTCTGGATTGCATATATCGTTTTACTTATTCCGCTGATTTTGCTTATGTTTTAAGGAGTTGCATTATGAATAGAACGGAAATTATACGCAGTTTAAATATTGAATATCAAAAAGGACTTCCAGATATTCCGAAAGACTCATCTGGATATTTACAGGAATCTACAAATACCCTTATATGTTTTGGCAATTGTGTTACTAAGCAACCATCTGAGATCCGACGGGCGCAAATGTATTTTTCTCAAGTACAAATCGAGTTAAAAAAAGGAGTTTGTCGGCCAGAAGATCTAGAAAAAATAGAGTATTGCAGAATTGCCGAAAACGCAATAACTGAATTGTTAAAAAATCTGAAAAGTAAGAAAGGTGAAAAATATGAAAAGAAAAATTTTACATAATAGCAAAAATACGTTCACTGGATATTCTAAAGGTAAAATCGGTACTCCATTGCCAATTGTGGATAAAGAAGGCAATGTTTTAAAAGTTGGAGATACTGTTAAATATTTTCGACAGATTGGAGTTATCTTGTACAATCCAAATTGTGGGCGAAATGGAAAATATGGTGTGGCGATTTCTGATAGTATGTGGTACGGAGATAATCCATATGATATTGCGGCTTACGGTAAGTTTATTGAGATCCCAATGGATAATGGAGATAAAATTCATTTAGAAAAATTAGGATAAAAATATGAATGACATAGGCTGCACAATAAACAATAAAAAGGCGCAAGAAACATAAATTATTTTTGCGCTTTTTTGTTTTCTAAAAAATATCTGACATATTAAATTTAGAAAATAATTTGTTTTTGAGAAAGGGGAAAAGCATGAAAAGTAAAATTGTAAAATTAGTAGTATTGGCAACTATCACAATTGTTGCAACAAGCGGATGTGAGAAACCATTGGAAAATCATTTAGAGGAAAATGTGGTTTCTTCCGAGAATGAGGTTGAAACAGAAGTAATGAATGAAGCAACAGATGTAAACGAATTTGCTCAAAATGATAATAATACCAAAGAGTTAAAAGATGATGGAGCAACAGCTGAATGTGGAATAGTTGATCCGTCAAATATACATTTCTATATCAACGGAGAAAAGTATACAATCGGAGATGTGACATTACAGGATTTAATGGACAATGGAGTAACAATAGGAAACTATAAGAATACAGATATACTGGCTTTTATAGGCGATGCATCAGATTATGAGTACACGATAGAACTTGGAAATGGAAAAAGGGTTGGAGTCGAGACAATTAACGATGTAGACGAGCCGGCACACACATCAGAATGTAAAGTATGGTACATTGGGTGGCACGCAAGTGATGCAGGAGAATCAGATGCAATCAAGTTTGATTTTCCAACTGACATTACAGAGGATAAGCTAAAGGAAATCGCAGGAGAGCCAACAGAAATAGAGCAATACGCTGATATAAATGAGCTTTCATACATTAAAGAAGCAGGAGAGACAGAGTGTGGAGGAAAGTATATATTCAGCTTCATAGATGGTGAACTGATAGGTGTCAGCTTATACTGGAAGCCATCAGTAGAGATATTAAACAAACAGCCTAGCGGCAGAGAATGGCAGTATTTACCAGATTAGATTAAAGCATGGGAGAAAGGAATGAGTGAAGAACTTGAAGGATTTATAATATTGGTATCTGGAATTGTAGTGTTCATCTATGGGTTGCTAAATTGGATCATAAACGGAAAGACGAGGGCTCAGAAGTTTATTGAGAAAGCACAGAAGAACGGATGCAAAGTACAGGCAGAATTAGTGGATTCATGGTATTTATATGAAAGCACACATAAAGACTGTAATTATATTGAGAAAGCAAAGTACGAGTATAGAGTTGCAGAAAAGACATATTACAAAACATATAAATTTGAGTGTGGTGTAACAAGGAGCATACCAAACAGCATCACACTGTACTATAGCAAGCATAATCATAAAAAGGTTGTGCCTAGTTGGAAAAATACAAAACAGGCGCAAGTAAGAACAGGGTGTGGGTTCACAGCACTTGCAGTATTTTGTACAATGTTTTTAGTAGCAAAGATACTACAGCATATAGTATAAAACATTCGGGGGCAAAAACATGAATATTAAATCAGCAAAATGGGCAATAAAAGAACTTGAGAAGACAGAGCTAAGACGTGTAGCATGGGAAATGAAAAGGAATATAAACCTTGTAAAGAGAGACATGGCATTATGCACATTATTCTACATATTCGGACTTGTTCCACTGATTATATCACCATCGTTGGACAGGCTTATATTCGCAGTCATAATGTGCATAATACCAGTGCCAACGATTCTCAGCACAAGAAAAAAATATGAACTCACAGCGTTAGGTATATACAATGAGTGGTTTAGGCAGGCAAGTGAGATAGAGAGGCAGGACATAGAAAAGTTCATGGACTACTATACAGAGAAGACTGGGCTGATAAAGTAACTAAGCGGTAGCATATAAAATATTATGAAAGGTTTTGGGACAGATGAGAAAAAGATTAAGAACAGGATTAAGAACAGTAGCAGTAATGGCAGCAGCAACAATGGCAATCACAGGCTGTGGAGGAAAACAGGAAGTAAACGGGCTTAACGAGGCAAAAGTAGTTGAGAACCAGCAGAAGTTTACAGAGCAGGATGGAACAGAGACAATAGAGAGTAAAGTAGAAGACATAGTGACGGAAGACCAGGTTGTAAATGCAACGTATGATGATCCAGCACAATTAGGTGAATGGGTTGAAGTAAAGTGTGGCGTCACCGATGATGAAGAATACGAACATGAAAGCAACACATATGGAAAAGCATACCTACGAATTACAGATGTCCTCAACAGCGAAGATTCAAAGGAATATTATAGAGAACATATACAGGGATGGGAGTCCAGTTGGACAGATGACATGATCGGATTAAACAAAGTTGACATGGATGAGGATGGCAAAACGCAATGGAACGTAGTTAAGTATGAGATATATTTTCCGTCAGATTTTTCAGAGTGTGACACATGTTATCCTGATTTAGATAATACCGTGCTGTTTTATTATGCTGTAGGAGATGATAATATAGATTTAGTAGATAACGAAGACACAAAGCAGACTTGGGCATACGGAGAGTTGCATAGCCTATCAATGGAAATGTATGGAACAAAGGCAGACCGTGAATATGATGAGAATTGGCAGGAAACACATAAGATAGATGAAGAGTATTACAAATCCGGAGTAAGAGACAGAGGAACAATGAACAGCGGCTGGATAATGTTTTGGACGCACATGGAACCAGATCAAACATTTAAAATTGATGTAAGACCGCTAAGCGAGAGGTACACTGGAAGCGGAAGTAACGACTACTACAATCCACATGAATCCAGATCAGTACATGATGGAAGTGATACAGGAAAATATATCACGATTCATATAACTGATGATTAAAATATATTGTATTATAATACTTTTATTTTGATTGTTCATACGAAAAGTGATGTTGCGTATATTTTGTGCAATATCACTTTTTCTATTTTTCTAATTTTTTCGGAATTCTGACATATTAAATATAAATCAAAATGAATTCAATAAGAGTTCAAACGTTTATGAAAAAAGGAGAAAAAAAATTATGAACAAATCAACAAGAGAATTAAGAGAAGGACTAACAGGCAGAACAAAAGAAAACATCACATTGGAGACTTTGCGTGAAATGAGGCTCATCTCTAACACTAATCGCCGTCCAAGAGCGGGATTAACAGATGAGACGTGGCAGAAAGAATTTGCTATTCAGAGACTATATGTCACTCCAACAAAAGAGATGAAGCTAAGAAAACCATATTATTCAGAAGAGAAAATGGCAACTGATGAGGCTGACTTTGGAAAAGTTTATGATGGACCAACAAATTGGTAGTCATATTGTTCGTTTATTAATGATATTATCAAGGAACTGCGGTTAGGGCATCATGATTACTGCTATTTTATTTATCAGATCTTAGAATTAGAACGTTTCTTCCCGGGTGTATTGCAGACCAAGTATTCTGACGGATATTGGGAGGTATGGGTTGATTATTCGTCTCGAAGAATTGGCTTGAGTGCTTAAAAGCAGAAGACAGAAGCATTAGACAAAGCAAAATATAGAAAGGAAAGCTATGAAAGTAAAAACACTAATCAAAAAGTTAGAAAAAGTAAATCCTGAAGCTGAATGCAGACTGAATGATTTTCAAGGAGATGAAGTTCTTTTTGTAAATGCAAGAAAAGGTTGCAATTCAATCGTTTGGCTTGATGGAGAACATGATTTTGACCTTGGAACTGAAATTTCGGCCAGATATGAACGAGCTATCGAAGAACAGATTGATGAACTTGATTTTTACATGGATTTACTGGAAATTGGAATAGGAGTTAATCTTGTCCGTAAATATATGGGAAGCGAAAAAGCAAATCATATGCAGAAATTTTGTGAAGAGCACGGGCTGCTATAAGATTAGAAAGGCGAAGAGGAAGTAAAAATGGAAGGATTATCAACTAACGAACTGAGACATCTTATCACGAAGTCTGGTATGACGACGGATGAGTATTTTGAGAAATTGTTTGCGTTACAGGAAGATATCGAATTTTTCAACCTGTATATGAAGCGAAACAAAAAGAGCGGATACGAATTGTCTGTAAAAGTAAGTGCCGGACGTGCTTTTGATGATGTCTGGAAAAAGTATGGATACGGAACGGACAAAGACAGTATCGAGCGTACATTTGCTGAAATTACTCTGTTAGATGCTGTTTTCGTGGACCTGAATGATGGCACCGACATCTACTCTGATGACGAGATTCGTAGCTTCAAATCTAACTTCGAAATGTATGATGAAACAAAAATGGAGGATTATATTTCAGACTTCATTGGGTGTTCACATGCATGTATGAACGTAGCAAGACAACTTGAATTACTTGGAACAAAAGAGTGTTAACAAAAACAATGGGAGTCAATCTTGTCCGTAAATACATGGAAAGCGAAAAAGCAAATCATATGCAGGAATTTTGTGAAGAGCACGAATTATTATAAGATTGGAAAGGTGAATTCATGACAAACAAAACCACAAAAACTATTTTTGGAAATGAATACAAAGTTAATAAGGAATACATAAAAGCAACAGAATTGTCAGAGAAAATTTTGCGAGAAATTGGAGAGATTAGAGACAAGATCGATACTCTTCAGAAACTTACAGACATTTCTTGGTGTGAAAATCATGTACTAACAAATCATCGGACAGAAATGATCCGGTATATGAAAAAGGAAGCGAAAGAATTGGAAATGAGTGTAGATGCTTATTTCTCTCAAACAGGAGAATAACTTAAAGCATAATAAAAACCTACAGGACATTTTATGATGTTCCGTAGGTTTTTTCTTTATAGAATGATTTTGACTCCAGAAAAATTTTCTCTTTGATCCGGCAAATAAATCGTTTTTTTGCCAATATTCTTTTCAATAGAATAATTCATAAGAATTTCGTGATCTCGATTTTCAATGTTTGGCTCCAAAATAATAGAATTTTCTATTGGCTCTATTTTTATATTCTCTGGTAAATCTATTTGGCATGCCGGGCGAAAAATATTGTTTCCAAGGTTATATTTACCATTGGCATTAATATATATGCTTCCAATATTGTATTCAAAAGGTAATTTAGATAAATAATTTTGCATAATTGATATCCAGGTGTCATCAGATTCTATTTCGGCAAAAATTTCAGCCGGAAGCATAGGAGGAGATTGCAGTGAAGAAAAATTCCAATTTATAAAAGAATTTTCTACAGGACCAGTTAAAACAGCCATGTATTCATGCCAATATTCTTTAAGATAATTTAGCATTTTTTTGGCTCCAACTCGTCCAATCATGTTTCCAGCAAGAATGATTTTTTGTGGAGAAATATTGTGCCGTTTTTGAAAAGAAAGCAATACCTCTAAACTTCCAGATAAATGAGGAATAACATAAAATTCCATAAAATAAATCCTTTCGCTATATTTTCATTAAATTTTCTTTTTTAACATTGTGTTGTTTGATTTTTCATCATTATACAACGAGCAAGAATATTGTGCAAGAATAGAAGTGCGATAAGAGTATTCAAGAAAATATCGTGAATTAGATCCTATATTTTTCGAGATCTGACATATTAAAAATATAATGAAAAACATTGAAAAAAGGAGAAAAATAGATGACGAAAAAAGAAATGAGAAAAATGGCTAAAGATAAATTGTTAGAAAGTATTGCCGTTACATATTACAAACTAGAAGATGAAAATTTATCAGAAGAGGAGGTTGAACAAATTAGTAAATATATTAATCAGTATGGAAAAGCAATGGCCAAAGCAATAGGTGAAAGATATTATACAATGTAAAACTTTATTTTTTGAAAATCTGACATATTAAATATGAATAAAAAATAAAAAAGTTTATGAAAAAAGGAATTGGAAACGTTTTCTCCTAGCTAGGTAAAAATTTATAATTTAAATTTGGCCTTAGGGGATATAACGAAACAAACAAAAACTCAGAAACTCAGAAACTCAGAAAAGTTAAGTAAACTAATCTGAGAAAACAAAAGCTAATCTGAGAAAAACAAAAGGCTCCGAGACGAAAGTTCCGGGGCTTTCTTTTTTGCTTTTCATTTTTTATTTTTCAAAGATCTGACATATTAAATATGAACATTAAAAATGAGTTTTTTAAAAACTCAAATATTTATGAAAAAAGGAGGTTACAATATAAAATGAGTAATATGAAGAACTTGACAGTTGAGTACCAGAGAGGAAACAGAGCGTGCATATTTAATCCTGCAGTAGATGCAATAGTACCATATGCAACAGTGAATGGGAAAAAGGCAATGCAGGTATTAGAAGAGCAAAATGCAGTATTGAGACTTGCAGACAATGGAGATACACCATTAGCCGCAGTGTTAACAGCAATAAATCGTGGTGGAGTAGAGATAGGCGGGAAAACGTCATGTCGAATAACAAAGGATAGTGGTAGGGTACTATTCTCAAAAAAGAAAGATGGCATACCTATTGTAGTACAGAACAGTGGAAATAAAAAGATAAAACTCGATAGTGACTTTGTTGAAATGATGAAATATGACACAAGTCATTTTGGATGGGTAATGTACAACATAGCACAGAATGAAGATGATAAAATACTTCTGATAGAGAAAGACTCATGTAAATATATGGATATGCCTGGGATAGTGCTAAAGCGAAAGAGCATAAAAGAGAGCAAAGCAATAAAAGAGTCATATAAAATAATGAAAAGCGGAGGGATAGTAACAAAGTATTGTTTAGGCGGCATACAGTATTACAGTAAGTATGAACAAGGCGACGAAATAGAGGCGGCAAAACAGCAAAGAGAGCGTACTAAAGCAGGAGTAAGGGCAGCAACAAGGCTTGATTAAGCATGGAGGAAATAAAAATGTTTGGAATGATAATGATGTTTATCATCATAGGAGCTGGCGGAGTTGGATTAACATATGTAGGATGTGATACAGATTGTGCAGTTTTAAAATGGATAGGATACGCTATAGGAACATTAGCAATTCCAGCAATCATATTGATAGCAAATTTCGCAAGCATAGGCGTTTAGGAAAAAATGATCGCAGTTGAGAAGTTGAAACAATTATTTACAATAATGAAGTAAACAAGAGTCCAGTAAACTAATCTGAGAGAAACAAAAGACCCCGAGACGAAAGTTCCGGGGCTTTCTTTTTTGCTTTTCATTTTTTTATTTTTCAAAGATCTGACATATTAAATATGAACATTAAAAATGAATTCAATAGGAATTCAAATATTTATGAAAAATGGAGGATATAATTATGAAGCAGTTAGTATTTGAGGACGATAAGTTTTTAGCTAAAGGTGATTTACAGATTGGACATGTATATGTAAAGAAAGAAGGCATTTTGTTATTGTATTTAGGCAAAGATTCTTGGAATAGATTTGTTTTTTATAATCTTGCAAGTGTTCTTTTTGAAAAAGCAAATGAATATGACCACATTACATTAGCCCATTATGAATTACAGGTAAATTATTTGATTTCATTGTGCGATGCAGTAATGCACACCGGATGTAATGTTCGGCAGATAGTGCCATTGAAAAATTTTCCTAGCTTATATGTAGATTTTGATGTTGTGGATTATTCAAAAGAAGTGAGCGCATGGTATGCTGAGGCAAAAAAGTGAATGATAGTTTGCCGGAAATAGACACGAAAGGTGCAGCTAATGAAAAAAACACTGACATATATGTTGGTGCTAAAGAATTAGTGCCTGGCGAGTTGTATTATACAGGCGGCTTATGGAGGGCATTATATCTATATTTGGGCAGAGATAGCCAAAAGAGATTTTGCTGGTATTATGTAGGTAATGAAGAGATATTGATGCAAAACAACATATCAGAATATATGGATGAGTGTGAAAGGACAAAGAGTAACAAGAAAGTAAAGAGACTTGACTTTGCATTAAAAGACCCTAACGTGCATCTCTATAAAGAAGCACGGGAACTAATCGATAAACACTGGAGAGCAGATTTAAGCGGCATGCAGTTAGATTAAGAAACAATTTTTTACTAGGGAATGGAAATAATATGAAGTTAGAAAGGATGATAAATATGGCTTATATATTAGGAAGATTGATTTCGTGGAATGTGAAATTTGAAAAAGTTGATAACAGATGCGTAAGAGTATATGGAAACTTTGATGGATTTTCTGTAGTTAGAGAATGTAAACAGGATAATTATATTGAAGTAGACGGAAGACTTATGGATTATGAGGATTTTGAAAATTGGATTTACGAAATAAAAAAATAGCCATTGAAATAAGATTTCTTAGGAAGCAGGTGAAGCGAAATGACAACTATTGAAAAGTCAAAAGAGGACGCACGGAACTTAAACGAACTCACGGATCATTTGATTAAACTGATTGAATCGGATGACAAGCGGTTCTCATTTGAATTTTGTGCAGGTGGTACAATGGAAATTTATGACAAAGAGAAAGAAGTCGGATATGTATTGCATATTGACAAAATTGAATATGATCAGGATGGAAATGCAACAAATTTATAGTAACCGCAAAGGCAGTTAGGAGAATATTTCCTGGCCGCTTATTTATTTTGCTCTTTCTCTAATATTTTTATTTTCTGACATATTAAAAATGAATATTAAAAATGAGTTTTACGAAAGCTCAAATAATTATGAAAACAGGAGGTTGTTATAATGTTACATTTTGAAACTGGAAATTTATATGAAGTGTGTGAAATAGCGAATCCATTAATTTTAGTTGATATAAAAAGCAGATCTTTCCGATCAATTAACGAGAAGTGCTTGTTCATGGATTCTGACAGTGGAAAAATTAAAAGTTACGATCCTTTGTTATGGGCGCCAGATGAGTTCACATATGTTATATGCATTAATACAAATCCATTAACATTTGAGGCATCTAATTGCGATAAGAGTAACACAAATAATGGAAGAAACATAAAGAATTTTATCAAAAAGATTTTGCATTTATAAGTAAAATCAAAAAGGTTGAACCCTAAGAGTAATCTTAGGGTTTTTAATTTTTGTAAATATCTGACATATTAAAAATAACAATAATTCATTGTTTGAGAAAGGAGAAGAACATGAAAAAACAACTTCAGAATATTTCTATTGCTGGATGTATTGGAGCAGGAAAAAGCATGATATCTAAAGAACTGGAAAAAGAAGGCTATCAAATTATCTCCGCCGGGAGCCTTTTTCGCCAATACGCAAAAGAGCATAATATCTCTATAGAAGAAGCTATTTCCGGCCATACAGAAATTGATACCGAAATTGATTCAAATATTGTAAATCTAGGGGAAACAAAATCTGGGATTGTTTTTGACTCCAGAATGGCATGGCATTTTGTGCCAGATAGTTTTAAGGTATTTGTTTATGCTGATTTGGATGTGGCTACTGATAGAGTTTTTAAAGCAAATCGTGAAACCGAAAGTTTTCAAACAATTGAAGAATGCAAAAACAATATTTTATCCAGACAATCAAAAGAACTAGCAAATTATCAAAAAATGTATGGACAAGATTATATGGATAGCAAAAATTATGATTTGATTATTGATTCTACATATGCAACGCCAGAAGAAGTAGCAAAGAAAATTTTAGAGTGCATTGATCATCCTCACGCAAAATTTCAAATGAATCCCAGGTCTTTATATCCGACTCAGAATATTAGAGATTTGTCAGGAGAAATTCTTGATCAATATGTGAAAAAAGAAATTCCTGCTGGCAGTATTAAAATAGGATGTTATGATGGATACTTTGGGGTTACAGATGGGCATCACAGATTTTTAGCTGCTGCTATAAATAAAGAGCCTTTTATTTCGGCTGAATTTGATCCTATGCCAGAAAAAACACATATTGTCTCTAAGACCGAAATTTATAATTATGAAGATGTTGCCGGATTTTATTATTCAGAATATCCAGAGGATAAAGAAAAATATTGTTTAGTCGAGTTTTGCAATGAAAGTCCGGAAATAACTGTTGGATTTGAAAAAGAAAAAGAAGATGTATTGGAAGTTGAGCCATAGCTTCACAATAGTCGATTGGGAATCTATTGCCATTCTAAAAGTTTTAAAATTTTAACTTTTCTTATATTTTGAAAATCTGACATATTAAATATGAATATTAAAAACGAGTTTATGAAAACTCAAATATTTATGAAAAAAGGAGAAACGGAAATGAAAGAACAACGTTTATATGTATGTGAAATTTGCGGAACTCAATACAATGAGAAGAAACGTGCATTAGATTGTGAAAAGGCACATATGCGTCCAGTTGGTTTTGCGGGAATGAAATTTCATGCAAATGCGACTATTCCTGATTGGGTAGAGGTAACTTTTCCAGATGGATCGAGTTGTAGATACAAACGTTAAAGAGAAAAAAGTGCGTAGGATAAAAAAGTATGCAAAAAATTAACTGAGTACTGCATTTATGGAAAGGTATAAAGGAGAGCAAATAATGAAGAAAGAAATTATTGTCAAATTTGAAGATAAAGATTTTGAATTGCTTAAAGGCGATATTCCTAGTAGCCCTTGCCGAAGATGTACACCGGCCGAAAGAGCAGCTTGTTGTGGATGCCCTAAAGAAAGAGAATACAGACAGAAAATGCAACCTTTTATTGATGCTGGTATTGAAGAGTATGCTGATGTATTCTTGGATTTATATGAAGAATTGGATGACCTTCGCAATATTAAAAAAGAGATACAGTCCAATATTGAATCTTTGCCTGGGGAACTCAGAAAATTAGCTAAAAGTATTTTCCAAATGGATTAAACTATAAATATGAAAGATAAGGAGAAGGAATTATGCGGAATATGAAAAAAATTGGCAAATAAACAGGATATCGTTCGTTTTTTTATTTTACATCCAATTAAAAAGGAGAAATAGCTTATGGAAAAAGATTTTATGAATCCCCCAATGAATTCGTCAGAGACGATTACAGAACTTCCAAAACATGCTGTTGTATCTATTCGCGGAAACAGAGTGACGGCGGCAATTCCATCAGAGAATATGATTCTTATTAATAATCTTCTTGATGCGATTGTGAAATGCACTGATATTCCTAAAGAACAGTATGAAGACTGGTTGAAACAGGAAATCGGAATGGATGACCGAAAGATCGCTGAATTGAAAAGATTTCAGTGTTTCCCGGAGCCTGCTGCATGAAAAAAGTTATTAAAATCTTAAAAAAGATATTCATAGGGATGTTTGTTCTCTTTGTTGTAGATACCACAAAAGAGACAATTAACGTTCGAAAAGAACGGATGCGCAAGAGGGAAAAATCATGAATGCTAACAACTTTCTTTTTGTCGCAGAATCCCTTCTAAATGCCATTGTATTTTTATTGGTCTTTGCGCCGGTGGTTATACTTTGGCTAGAAGAGGATCTGCTTGTTAATAAAAAACGTAAAAAAGATAAAAAGAAACATCATAAAAAAACGTCCGAGTAGTAATACTGCCCGGGCGTTTTGCATTGTCTATTTTTGCAAAGATGGATAATCCTCGTATTTATAGTGAAATCCTCTGGGTGTTCCAGCGAAATAAATTGCTGTTTCGCCATAATAAGTAATAAATTTGTCCGTGTTGTTGATGGATGTGATGGTATCTGGATTTCCAATTCTATCAAATGATTTCCAGAAATCGGCAGGTTCGCCCCAAAAACCATTATTGTATTCCTTGGCCTCATTCAATAATGTGTGTAATGGACCACTAAGAGAAACTTCTTTGTTAACACCTTTTCCTAATTGAGCTAATATAAATGTTATTCCAAGCGAAACGATGCCAGCTAATGGAGTATACATATAAATAACTTTTTGAATATCATCTGATGAGGAACTAAGTTCTCCCGTATGTATTTCATAAAAAATAACTAGCCCTAGACCAGCCATTAAAAGCAAAAAGAAATAAACAGCCTGAAGAAATCGTTCGCCAAAACTTTGTTTTACAATAAATGACCGGAAAGCAGAACTTATGCATTCGAGAATTAGGCAAAATAAATAAATAGGTGAATACAAAATAGCCTTAAAGATAATTTTTCGTCTTTTTTTTGCTCTAAATCTAAATTTATGTTTTTCTCCATCGATTGTATCAATATTGACTGTATCATAAATAGATAACGGATCATGATTATTCTCATAATAATTAACTAAACAATGGTAAAAAGACCCGCTTCCTTTAGAAATGGGGCAAAGCATTTCACAATAGTGTAATTTAAGTCTACCGCCATTATCTCTTATTTCTTTTTGCTTCATAGCTTCCATTATTAATTCATCTGTTATATAGTTTGGAGCAATATATGTTCCATTTTTTATCCGTGACATAAATTCCCTTCTCTCTATTTTTTTGTTATGTACCTTATATTTGTTTTACGTTCTATATTTTGCAATTTATTTCACAATCAATATTATATTTATTTTATCTAATATGTCAGAAGAATGCAATGCAGAAAAATCGGTACAACAACTTTTGAATTGTTTCAAATCAAATGCATATCTATAAGCAAAAGTACGTATTGCTTATTTTGTTTTTTAAAAATCTGACATATTAAATATGAATTTTAGATTATGGAAAAAGGAGAAAATTCATAATTTAGCTAGCAAAATTCCGAAGCTTTAGCTTCGGGGATGCCAGCCAGCCTTTTGCGAAACCTAAGTTTTGCTAACTTAAAATTTAGTTTTTACTTGAAAATACATATATTTTGCTATATAGCATGTATATATTAAATTATCGATGAGATGAAGGATAATGAAAAGATCATATAGTAAATACATGATTCATTAGATTGAAAGGATGCCTAATTATGACAAATGAACACGACAAACAAATTATCTTAGATTTCTGTACAAAATGTTACGACCACTCACTTTACAGTAGCTTATGTCGTAAACCTTGCAGTAATTTATCGACAGAAGATTGCAAAATGCTACGATTATATATCGCCAATGATCCAGAAAGCTATATGTTTGGTAAAATGTATGGTATTTTTGAATATGAAGGTGATATCTATAAATTTACATGGCATATCCATGAGCCAAAACAGAAGTTCGCATCGTTATCGAATCGTATGACCAACATTGAACAGCTTATCGTAAAACAAAAAGATGAGTTCGAATTTGTTTCAACTGCTATGACAAAAACTGGTCACATGGCATTCTGGATTAATACACCAGACAATTACCTAGATGGTTTTGATTTAAGCTTGCGCAAACTTATGAAAAATATCAAAGCTTATGCTGTGTCTGAACAACTCTGTAAACAAATCAAAAAATTTGACCATAAACACTTAAAATGGAAGGAAAACCGGTTGTAAAAAAACAAATAATCAGAAAGGCTTAGAAGATATATAACAATTAAACAAAACAAAGCATAAAGGCAGCGGGGAGATTATTTTCTCGGCTGCTTTTGCATTTTAGCACATTCTTTTATTTTTTTGAAAATCTGACATATTGTATATGAACATTAAAAATGAATTCAATGAGAATTCAAATATTTATGAAAACAGGAGAAAAATTTATGACAAGAGAAGAACATTTTGAAGACATTAAAGTTGTTAAAGGAAATCACTGGTGTGAAATTTGTGATGCTGAAGCAGATTTTGTGATTGTGGATACTACTGCATATGGTATTGGAAGAGAATTGCCGTTGTGCAAAAAGTGCGCAGAAATGCTTAAAGGCAAAATTGATATTGGAATGAAACTGCGACCGTGAAAGGCGTGTTTTCTTCGGATTTTAAGAAAGGCAAAGGTGGTTAAAATGTTGACAAGAGAAGAATTGAATGCAGCTCATAATAATATTATGACTATAATGGAAAACAGGGTTATGCAAATGACAGGATGTAATAGGCGAACTGCAAATTTAGCTGCAAACGAAATCTTGGATTTGGATAGAGATGTAGATAAGTTATTAAATGAAGATGCCGTAGACTAAACACATGTCCCTTTGGATTGGAGGTAAAGTAAATGAATAGATTTGAAGAAATGGGAAAAGCAAATATAAGAGCATATGCGGAAACACTCAAAGAAGAAATTCTTAGCCATGCTCCTGATATAGTAACAGAAATAAAATGTCCAGATGGTCAGTATAGAAATAGACCGTTATTAGACGCAGCAACAGTTATTGAAATTATTGACGATTTAAAAAAGAAAATGGCAGAGTAAATGGATATTTCTTATAGAAAAGGAGTAATAATATGTTAGAAAAATTAGTTGGTCGTAGATATGCAAACCTTGAATTGCTTAAAAATGATATTGAGTTACTGACAAAGCGAAATGTTAAGTCAATTATAGAGTCCGAATCAGACAGATTAGAAGAATGTGATTTTATGATCGATTTCTGCTTTGAAGATAATGAATGGGACATTGATACAATTTATTATCTCAAAGATAACGCAGGTCAGTATTACATTACAGAAGTGTAGTAAATGCGTGTTTCTTATGGATTGGAGGTAAGGTAAATGAAAGGTACGATGAAAGTAAATGAATTAAATAAGTCAGGTCTGTATATTTCTGAAATTGATTGGGATAAGTGTTATAAAAGTGAAAGTAATCCTGATGGAAATTTCGTAATGATAATTGAACCATTGGAGGGATGGGATAAAGGAATTATTTATTACGAGAAAGTGGATGATGGTTATCTTATAATGGGAGAAACTTATATTATTCAAAATAAAATTGATAGAATTGAAGCGGAAATACAGAAATGGAAAGCAGCATATAAAAGTAGACCGTTTAATTATGTAAAAGAAAAATTACACAACTAAGAAATTCGTATTTACTAGGGAAATGGAGATAAAAATATGAATATCAATAGCTTGAGAGAAAAATACATGAATAAAGAATTTACGATAATTACTAATACTGAACGAATAGTATTAGTAACTGATATTGATGAATTCTATATGACAGTTAAAGTGACAAAGAATAGATATAATAGGCAAAATTGTGTCGGAAATTATTTTCCATATGTGGATGATATTGTAAAATATCCTCTCACAGCATTGCCAGTGATGTATGAAGTATCAGAAATAAACTGAGATTTAGAAAAAATTAGAGGAAATGGATGCTCTCTAGCAAACAAATGAAGAAAGGAAGAAAATATATGGATTGGCAAGAAATCAGAGGAAATATTCTTGAAGAAATCAGGGAGATACAGGAAAAACCTTTACGACAGTATCTCACAGAAAGAAATATTAACGATAATTTTTTTTATAAATATGAAAATATTAACAGAGAACTTACTATCTTTACTAACAGACCGGGCATTTGGATTGGACGGGGAGGCGAAGGCGTAAACAGATTAAAAGAAATATTGAGTAAACAATTTGATTACGAAGTAGAAGTTTCTTTCATGGAAATTAAGGGGCGCTTTATGAGTCATTAAAACTATTATATTTCAAAAGCAGAAAGGGAACAATATGACAGAAAAGATATATTATGTGATCCAAAATAAAGAAGGAAAATTCTTTAAAATAGATAACTGGACTGGTGGCTATCCAGATTTTGTTAATAACTTTGAAGTTTGTGAAAAATATGACCATGAAGAGCTTGCAAATAATTTCTTAAAAAGTAGATACGTTACTGAAATGTTTACAAAAGAATTTATGGGGGCGAAAGTAAGAAAAGTAGAAATGAAATTAGTGTAAAATAAACAAAATAATGCAAAACGCAAAAGCGGTCAGGAGAATATTCCCCTGGCCGCTTATTTATTTTGTTCTTTCCTTAATATTTTTATTTTCTGACATATTGAATATGAATTTAAAACGAGTTCACAAAAACTCAAATATTTATGAAAAACGGAGGAAAAATATGACAAGAGAAGAACATTTTGAAGATATTAAAGTTGTTAAAGAAAATCACTTGTGTGAAATGACTATTATGGAAGAAAATTTAATGTTGTGTATCGACAGTATGTTGAAAGAAAATAAGGAGGCGTAATTATGGATAAAATTATTAACCCATGTAAATGTAAGGTTTACACAAGAACAGGGAACGAAGTATATAGAAATGCATTTGTGAGAATTGAATATAAAGATTCAAAATTAAGTATGTGTGGTGTAGTTGCGCCATTATTAAACGGAGATTGCCTTGGTTCTGCTGGTCAGTGTGTTGATGAAATCAGAAATGGTTCACCAACAGATGAGTGGACAACGGAAATGCTTAACAAATTATGTGATATTTGGGATAGATGGCATTTGAATGATATGCGTCCTTATTGTGAACACATGAGAGAACTTGGATGGACAGAGCACACTCAGGATAAAGTTAAAATTGAGAAATGGACTTTAACGAAAGAAGCTTGTCAGAAAAAAGATAACGCAAAGAAAAGAGCATTGGAATGTTTGAAAAATGGAGAACCGTTTTATCCAACAAAAGAGGAAACCGCATATGCAAATATGGAATATTCTATTGATGTTTATGATAGCGAAGAAGTTACTTATGGAGATGCATACGAATTCAAAGAGAAAGATTGTTTAGGATATTCAAATACAGAATATAAAACAAGAGGTTGGATTTCTTATAAAGATCACAAACTTGGTTTTATTGGTAGAGAATGCCCAGTGTGCGGTTATAAATACGGAACTGCTTGGAAGATGGAAGAAGTACCACAGGACGTAATTGAGTGGCTGGAAAGTTTACCAGAAACTAAAGTAACGCCAGCATGGGTATAGGAGATTTAGTATGAGAGAAATTGAAGTAAACAATGGATGTAAGATTGTATTAGAGAATAAATCACAAGGTATAGAAATTATTCATTGTGACAGTAAGGGAGGTATTGAATATAGTTACAATATTCCTGATGGCGATCTTGTAATGTTGCTGAATTATTACAGAAACTGTAAGAGTGGCAGAGAGAAGTCTGATTATATATTAGAAGGTAAAATTAGAAATACGAACACAGATAATGTCGAATATATCTAAACAAAGAAAATTGTAATTTCAAAATCAAATCTGTGTGCTATAATGAATTATAAGAGAAAGTAGGCATGATGCAAATGAAAATATGGAAAATTTTAAAATCATCTTTGGGAGTGGTTGCTTATGTGAAAGTATCTGATAATTGCGATATATTTGATACAGGATATGCAGCATTGCAACTTGTTAGAGAACAGACAAATGATAGAAATGTGTCAGGAACACAGTTATTGGATTGCGAAGAAAAAATGTTAGAAAATATTCCAATATACACATTATAAGTAGTAAGGCAGATATCAAAACGGTATCTGCTTTTTTAGTACAACAAAACAAAGAATATTAAGGCAGACGCAAACAAATGCGTCTGTCTTATTTATTAGTCAGGAGAATATTCCCCTGGCTGCTTATTTATTTTACCCTTTTCCTAATATTTTTATTTTCTGACATATTAAATATGAATTTGAAACGAGTTCACAAAAACTCAAATATTTATGAAAAATGGAGGATAATAAAATGAGAAAAGCTCAGATGGTTAATGCAAAAGTTAATGAAGCAGAAAAGGCATTTTGTGCCACAAAGGTTAATACAGGCAATAAGTCAAATGTCGAATACGATGAGTTAAACGCTGTAAATGAAGCAATGAAACTTGAATACGATGCAATTTCTAAGAGAAAACAGGAAAAAGCAAAAAGAAGAATGCGTCGAAGAAAAGATCATTTTAAAGCGGT